>ERZ1292625.809-Hain-H41-01um-R1-809-length-42583-cov-14_pt1 | contig 29078 bp, 32 predicted proteins | sample MGYA00564400_ERZ1292625 | MGnify/ENA primary metagenome ERZ1292625 (study PRJEB36523, sample SAMEA6512639) | groundwater metagenome | collected 2019-01-08 | study: AquaDiva: Metagenomics assemblies of 32 groundwater samples | reverse complement strand
CGACTGAGGTACTAGCTGTACCAATTGTAGTTGCGGTACTTGCAGTTCCTGCTGTGATAGCGGCCGCAATTGATGATGAGGCAGTGCCAATCGTTGAAGCTGTTGAAGCTGTACCAACAGCAATCTGGCTACCAATTGATGTTGAAGCCGTCAAGATTGATGAGTTGGTATTGCTGTTAACTGCAGCTGTTTCAGCTGTAATTGCTGAAGCAAGGGATGAGGTTGCTGTTGTGAGGTTTGTGAGAGTTGCAAGAGAGCCAGAATCGAGGTTTGCATCAGAAAGTCGTCGTGTAGCGAATGTCCAGACGTCGTTTGCGGTCAAGCTTCCACTTGTGAGGGTTCGGGTGCCGTTGGTCCAAATATCGGCAACAAGCGTGCCGAACGTCGTCAAAGATCGAGATGATGATGCCCAAACGGCTGCTGGGATAGTTGAAGCTAACGACGTCGATGCAGTCAAAACATCAGACTGAGTTGCCAATGAGCCTGAAGAAAGTGAAGCACCCGTCAATGTTCGTGTGCCGGCTGCCCAAATGTCAGAAACGAGTGTTCCGACTGAAGTAAGAGTCCTTGTTGCGCTTGTCCACACCGAAGAAGCAAGGGTGGTTGTTGAAACAAGAGTCGCACCAACAACGAATGTCTTGTCTAACTTAACAAGATCACCATTCGGTACATTTCCACAGGTCATTTGTGCTGGCCAGACACCTTCTGGACCCGAGCTTGGCACTGCATAGCTATAGTGCGTATATCCGTTCAAATCAGCTGTCATTGATCCTGCGTTTACGATCAAAGTTCCGCTTGGGTTATAAATAGAAAGAGTACACCCAGCTGTAGTCGTAGCTACAAAGTTGTCGTCGTACACGAATTCGCCTATTACAGCCGTTTCACCAGTAGCGTATCTTTCATAAGCTGCATGAGCGACAAAGACCGTCGCAGTCAAACCAAATAAGAATACCCAGAAAAAAATGGATAATTTGACGAATCTATTTTTGGTAGATATGCGAAGGGGCATTTAGAGGATCAATAGTGCAAAAGAACAGAAACCGCAGCAAAAAGAAAACTAAGAACGCTTCTTGTCGTTTGAATCCGCTGGAGTATCCTTGAAAGCTGTTCTCAAATGCTTGATAGCATCGACAACATTCTTTGATAATTCAGGAATTTTCTTAGAACCGAACAATATTAAAAGGATGACCGCTATGATTATGATTTCCTTCATTCCAATGTTTCCAAACATGTTTTTAAATTAAATTATTAATAATTTTTTGCCTCCCAAATCTAGAATTTACAAGAATTGTAACTTCATAAAGAAGGATAAGCGGTAACGCCATTGCTATCAATGATAACCCGTCCGTAGGTGGAAGTAAAGATGTAAAAATGAAAATTATCAACACTGCTATGCGCCTTTTTTCCTTCAAAAAGCTAACATCAAAAAGGCCGAGTCTGAGTATAAAAGTGCATACGATCGGGAACTGAAATAACACTCCAAGCAAGGTCGATGTGAGTACTATTTGTGACAAAAACATGCCAATATCCCAGATATTCTCTATTCCTATCGTAATATTGATTTGTGCCAGCAAGATAAGAGCGTAATAGAGTATTAAAAATCCATAGGTAAAGCCGACAAAGAACAAGAAAATGGTAATTGGCAGCAAGAAAAAGAATAAACCCTTCTCTTTTTTGGTCAGAGCCGGCTTCAAAAACATGAAAATATTGTAAACGAGTATTGGACATGTTAATAAAAACGCTGAGAAAAGCCCTATGTTTATAGAGAGGTCTGCAAATTGGAATGGTGAGGTGGTAGCAATTACCACATCTTTAATATTGAAAAACGAAAGGATATTCTTGAGCACTAAACTTGTCGAAAAAAATCCAGCAACAAAAAAAAGGGCAAAAAAGATCGCGATTGCATAGAGGCGCTTACGTATATCCTCAAGATAGGGGGCGAATTTCGCGACAAAGGCTTTTATTTTTTCCACAATACTAGAATAGTACACTAGTATTAAAACATAATGAAGCCTTTATTTTTTCGAGGTGAATTCCTCAACTTTTTCGATAATTTGCTTTGGACTGAACTCGCTTTTTATCATGAAAAGATCAGCTCCAAGCTCTATACCCTTCTTTGCATCTTCTTGTCCCGATAAATTGGAAAGTAAAATTATAGGTATATCCTTTAAATCTTTGTCTTCCTTCATAGCACGCAAGACGTCAAAGCCGCTTTTATTCGGCATCATGATATCAAGAAGAGCGATGTCTGGCTTCGGATTCATTTCCTTGAGCCTCTTAATTGCAGCCTCCCCATCAGGAGCTTCTGTTAGATCATAACCCGCGAGTTTGAAAGCGCGCCCGTACATTCGATTCATCAATGGATCATCCTCAGCAAGAAATAGTAGTTTTTTCATTTTTATATAATTATACTGAAATTATGCGGATAGTTCAATGATTGGCACAGTAAAGGCGAAAGTACTTCCCTTTCCAAGCTCGCTTGAAAGAAGACCAATTGTTCCTCCCATACTAGAAACAATCAGTCTTGAAATGTACAGACCTAGACCCGTTCCCCGCGCTACATCCCGGGCAAGCATGCTCTCTCCCGCCTGCTGAAACTTCCTAAACAAACGTGCTTGATTCTGCTCTGAAATTCCAATACCTGTATCCCTCACTACAACCATGACGAATTGATCTGAAATCTCAAGAGAAACAGTTATTAAGCCGTCTTTTGTGAATTTAAGGGCGTTTCCGACAAGATTTACAAGAACCTGCTCAACCCGACCCTTGTCGCCAAGAGCCTTAGGAATTTTTTCAGAAGGCTCTATGAGCTCAAGCTTCACATTTTTCTGCTTCACGATAGTCTGAAGATCTCTTACAACCCTAGCAACAAGCTCAGGCATATCAAGTTCCTCTTTTTTGATATCAAATCTACCCTGTTCAAGACGGGAAACCTCAAGAAAGTCGTTTACAATATCAATAAGACGAATAGCCGATTCATTAATATCAGAAAGCATCTCCTTTACATCTGGATCAGTAATTTTTTCTCCAAAACTGTCCATAATCATGCTTGTATTGCCTCTGATTGCTGTGAGCGGAGTTCTCAACTCATGTGATGCAACTGCGAAAAATTCATCTCGAGAACGTTCCATGACTTTGGCTTCAGTAATATCCTCAAGAATGAGCACATAGCCTATCTTTTCTTCAGATCCGCTTTTAGATGTGATCGGAGCAACAATTCCTCGCAAGACTTTCTTATCGAAAAGAATTTCCTTAAGCTCGCAGACGCCCTTGCCCTTCAGACATTTTTTTGCCTCACCTTCGATATCAAATCCTCCAAGCAGTCCTGATATTTTCTGAATCGTCACCTCCTTATCGCTTTTGAATCCGAAGAGGTTCATAATCGCCACATTTTTCAATATGACCTTTTGATCAAGATCAACAATAATGAAGCCGAAAGAAAGGCTATTGATAGAAGCGAGTAGACGCGAATGTTCCTCGAAAAGCTCTCTGGTTCTTACTTTTACAAGATCTTCAGCTGAATCTCTTGCTTTCGCGATTGCTGTATTCATTCCTTTAAGGGAATTCATGCTTTCACGAAGACTGTGAATCATGACATCAAACGATCTTGAAAGGCTCCCGACTTCATCTTTATTATCAAGCAAATCCTGATCGACACTTACTTCAATATCACCGCCTGATATTTTTTTTGCAGTGGAATCGAGTCTCATGAGCGGCAAGATAATCTGTCTTGACCAGGAGAATGAAACGATAATCAACACCGCTAGCACGATCAAGACAATCGAACCTCCGAACAAAAGATATATTGTATTAATACGACTTGTGGCTGTCTGCAGTTCAGCACCGTAACCGATTTCGTCGATAAGAAGATCACTAATATTTTCTTTGACGAAAGTGAAGCCTTTATTTGCCTCAGCGACTCGAGCGGAAAGATTTTCAAATGTACCATCTTGAATATCCCGCACTCCTCGATCAAGAGTCTCCAACACATTAACAATCGTCTTCTGCACAGCGGCAAAAGTAATTCGTGATTCCTGCTTAACAATGCTTTTATCCAAATAAGAAAAAATATCATAGATTCTTTGCCTACTCGCAGTATATAAATCCAAATTTAAATCTGTGGGCGCATTCCTGTATGAGTTGTAGCTTGAAATCGCATTTTCAGTTGCAGAAATAAGCTCATTCTGCTTAAAAATGTTTGTTCCAATTTGCTCATAACGGCGGACTATGATCGTATGTTGAATGACAAAAACAGCATTCATCACAACGGAAATGAACAAAATTGATAGAAAGTAAAAAGTGAGTTTCGCGCGGATGCCAGTTATTTTCATCAAAATTAAAATGCTAATGAGGTCCTACTTACTTGCTATAAACTTCTTCGCGCGTATGAAATCCCGTCTTAATGATCGCTTCATCTATATTCTTCTTAGTAACAACAACTGGGTCGAGAAAGTATGAAGGAACATCTATCTTGCCATTATTCAAGCTGCCGTTAACGGAAACGCTTTTGCCCTGCGCGAGAAGCACAGCTTGTTCAGCAGCCTTGTTCGCTAATTCTGACAACGACTTATAGATTGTCATGGTTTGAGTACCAGCCACAACCCTTCGACTAGCGGCGACATCGGCATCTTGGCCAGAAACAGGAACTTTTCCAGCAAGACCGTATTCCTCAAGTGCCCGTATTACTCCACCGGCCGTACCGTCATTTGCAGCAATTACCGCATCAAGCTTCTTACCGCTTGCAAGATATGTTTTGATAGTCTTATATGCCTCCTCTGGACTCCAATTAAGGTTAAATGTATCCGAAACTAGGGTTATGCTTCCGTTACTGATGTAAGGTGCAAGTACTTTCATACTTCCCTCCTTAAGAAGAGCGGCGTTATTGTCAGTCGAGCTACCACCGACGTATGCATACTTACCTTGTGGTACCTCTGCGATTATGGTTTCAGCCTGGAGTTTGCCAAGCATACGGCTATCAAATGTTATAAAAAGATCAACGTCGCTATTTGAAATCATACGATCATAAGCAATCACTTTTACTCCAGCTGCATGAGCCTTATCAACGATCACGCCTGCCGTCGCTGCATCATACGGAACAACAACGAGCACCTTAACACCTTGAATGATTAGGTTTTCAGCCTGAGAGATTTGGAGATTTGCGTTTTCCCCAGAATATTTAACCTCAACAACAGCACCAAGCTCCTCTGCGCGCTTAGTGAATAGGTCAGCATCTTTCTGCCAGCGCTCCTCCTGAAGAGTGCCGAGTGACAGTCCGATAAGGAAATGCTCGTTAGCAGAATTAGAAGATTCATATGTTGGCACTTTTGAAAACGAACTCATGAAATACAGAGCGGCCCCAAGAATAATCACCCCAACAATAGCAACCAATATTAGTAGTTTTGTTTTATTCATAGAAGAATTGTAACAGTTCTCACATATTATGAGTAGCAATCTTATTAACAGTATCGAATGAGGCTATTCCTGTTTCTTAGGTATACTATAGGTACGCCTATCACTTAAACATATGGATATAAAATTCGACGATACAAAAATCAAAGAAATTCTTGTGCGAGATGGATATGTTGATGAGAATGATCTCAAAAAGTCAGAAGAATATTCAAAAAATACTCCAGGGCACCTCTTCGACTATCTTCTCAACGAAAACATCATAAATAAAGGCATCATGGGCCAAGTGATCGCAAAATCCTTTGACGTAACGTTCGCGGACCTCAACTCAAATCGTCCTGATAAAGAACATATTCTATTGGTACCAGAAGACCTGGCAAGAAAATACCATGCGGTTTTTTTCAGCAAGACAAAAGATACCATCACAATCGCAACAAGCAATCCAGCGCGCAAGGGCCTCATCAAAGATCTTGAGGAAATTTTAAAAACAAGCATTGTCATCGCTTATTCATTTCCTGAGGATATAGAGACTGTCTTACTTTATTATGCTAAGCCGCTCGAAACAAGATTCCAAAAAATAATCGAATCATCCCAAAGGGTTGCACCTGAAATTCTGGACGAAATACTTTCCGATGCCCTAACACTTCATGCGTCCGATATACATTTTGAACCAAGAATAAAGGATATCGAGGTTCGTTTCCGTGTCGATGGTGTCCTCTATCTTGCTGGTGTTATTCCAAAAATTTATTACGAGAATATATTGAATAGGCTCAAGATTTTAGCGCACGAACGTATTGACGAACACCAATCCGCCCAAGATGGCTCAATGCGCTTCCAAAAGGATGACATGGTCGTAGACATGCGTTCTTCCATAATTCCGACAATAGACGGTGAGAAAGTCGTTCTGAGAATCCTCATGTCATATGTACAGGGATTCGGACTCTCTGATCTCGGACTGTCACCTAAGCATCGGGCCATCGTTGAAGAAGCGGTCAAAAAGCCTTTCGGAATGATAATCGTCACTGGTCCGACAGGTTCTGGGAAAACGACTACTCTTTATTCAGTGATTAAAAAGTTAAACGAACCAGGTATAAATATAACAACAATTGAAGATCCAGTTGAATACAAGATTGAAGGCATCAATCAAATACAAGTGAATCCCGCTGTCGATCTCACATTCGCAAGCGGCCTTCGGTCCATCGTGCGACAAGATCCTGATGTCATTCTTATTGGAGAGATTCGTGACCAAGAAACGGCCGATACAGCGGTGAACGCAGCTTTGACCGGTCACCTTTTGTTCTCAACGTTCCACGCAAATGATGCCGCGACTGCCATTCCACGCCTACTCGATATGAAAGTTGAGCCTTTCTTGGCAGCTTCAACTCTCATACTCATAATCTCTCAAAGACTCGTAAGAAGACTTTGCATTCAATGCAGAAAGACAAAAGAAATATCAGAAAGAACTTTCAAGCAAAGATACCCTAAAGCTGCAAGCTATTTCAAAGGAGACAAAATAACGCTTCTGACAAGTGTCGGCTGTTCTACATGCAATAACACTGGCTTCAAGGGACAATCAGGAATATTTGAAATCATCAAGATTACTCCTGAGATGCATGACTTAATATTGAAACATCCTTCATCAAGAGAAATCTGGGAGCTAGCATCAAAGCAAGGTTCTCAAACCCTCTTTGAAGATGGCGTCGAGAAAGTCATGAGTGGTGTTACAACAATTGAAGAGTTACTTCGCGTTGCTGAACCCCCAGAGAAAACTAGTATTTAAAATATGAATCTGCAATCAATTGAAAATAGGTTTAAAACTATAATTCCCCGCAGAATGTTTTATGCTATTGGACTGAGCAAGGAACGGGATTATTTCGTCGAAAATCTTAGCATGCTGATTTCAAGCGGAATGCCCATTACAAACGCCCTTGATAGTATTTCTGCTGAGCTACGAACAAAAAGAATGAAAAAGGTCATCTCGGATATGAAAATAGATCTAGATTCTGGAGTAGCACTTTGGAAAACCCTTTCGAATACCTCCCTTTTCCCCGAACATTCGATTTCACTTATTCGGCTTGGAGAAGAATCCAGCAACCTTATCAACAACTTGAAGGTCGTGGCGGTTGAGCAGGCAAAGAATCGTGTATTCAAATCAAAGCTCCGTTCTGCAATGATGTATCCAGCATTCGTCCTTGTTCTTACTTTCATTGTTGGACTCGGAATTGCTTGGTTCATATTGCCCAAACTTGCAACGGTATTTTCACAGCTTAAAATCACCCTGCCGCTCATTACCAAAATTTTGATTAGTGCCGGCGTCTTTCTTGGAAATTATGGGAAGTTTGTAGTTCCTCTGGCCATAATTTTGGTGATTGCGCTATTTTTCTTCATCTTTATTTTACCAAAAACTAGATTCATCGGACAATGGATTTTATTTTTAATCCCAGGAATCAGAGACCTCATAAAAGAAGTGGAGGTAGCCCGTCTCGGCTACTTACTAGGAACCCTGTTGCAGGCTGGAGTACAAATTACTCATGCTTTTGACTCCCTTGCAAGCGCTACTGAAATCTCACTTTATAAAAAACTCTACAAACACATGAGCGTCAGTATAGAGGACGGAAGCTCTGTCCAGAAAAGCCTTGCTTCATTCAAATATACGAACCGCCTTATTCCTTCGCCGGTGCAACAGCTTATAAGCACAGGCGAACAGTCGGGTACGCTTTCAGAATCATTACTTGGAATCGGACAAACTTTCGAGGCCAAGGCCGATGCTTCGACGAAAAACCTTACAACAATCCTCGAGCCTATACTTCTAGTCATTGTTTGGCTCGGAGTCGTTGCTGTGGCACTTGCCGTTATACTTCCAATATATTCGCTTGTCGGAAAATTTAACGCTGGTTCAAGATAAAATTTAGAAAATTTATGATTGCCATCAAAAAAAGAGCGGGGTTCACAATGATTGAAATGCTTTTATCTATTTCAATCATTGTAATTATACTCGGGATCAGCGCGCCCGTTTATCAATCCTTGCAAGGCAAAAATGATCTTGATGTCGCAGCAATTACGATTGCTCAAACGCTTCGGCGTGCACAAACACTGGCACAGTCGGGTGATGGCGATGCGTTATGGGGAGTCAAAATACAGGAAGGCGCGATTACCCTCTTCCAGGGTCCGAGTTACGCATCAAGAAATACCGATTTTGATGAACTCTACGAGGGATCAGAGAGTATTGCTGTGTCAGGTGTAAATGAAGTGGTTTTTGATAGATTAACAGGGCAACCAGATTCTACAGGAACCATTAGCCTTACTTATAGCAGTGAAATTAGAAACATTACAATCAATGAAAAAGGAACAGTCAGCTACTAAGGGTTTTTTGCTTTTCGAAGTGGTGCTCACCAGTGCGCTTTTAGCGCTCTTCATTACCGCATTCGTCGGCGCCTACCTTTATGGAGAGCAGTCAGCAGTATCTGCAGGAAATCGAGCTCAGGCGGTGTTTCTAGCCGAAGAGGCACTTGAAGCCGTCAGAAATATTCGCGATCATTCATTTTCAGATCTCTCCGATGGTACATATGGTCTTTCAAAAACTAACGTCTTTGAGCTCAGCGATTCTGAAGACGTGATTGGGGTATTCTCACGCGAGATTGCCATCACAGAAATTGATGCAGATCGAAAAAATATAACAGTCAACGTCACTTGGGAACAAGGACCTCGAGGAGACGGGGTAATATCCCTTAGCACCCAACTCACAAATTGGACTGCTGTAGTGGAAGAACCAATTTAAATTAACATGCATACAGAGAATTCAAAAAAGAAAGGATTTACACTAATGGAACTGCTTTTATATGTCGGGATAGCTTCTATCATGCTTTTTATAATATCCCTTTTACTTTCTACTCTACTTCAATCCCGAATCAAAAATCAATCAATTATTGAAGTCGAGCAACAAGGCCAATTCGTAATACAGCAGATAACCCAAGCCTTGAGAAATGGAAAAGAAGTCAGCAATCCTCAGTTCCAAGAAGAGGACGCTTCTTTGTCGCTTATCACATATAGTGTGGATGAAAGCCCTACCCTCTTTTATATTGACGAGGGCATAATCTATATAAAAGAAGGTTCAGATGAAGCTATCCCTCTTACCAATTCAAGAATTCAAGCTTCTAATCTTTCCTTCTCAAACCTAACTCATGTCGATAGTCCTGAATTCATACGAATTTCATTTACACTAGGTCATGACAATCCACAAGATAGGACTGAGTATGATTTTTCTAGGACCTTTTTCGCAAGCGCATCATTAAGACAACCATAACCATGAACATTAAAAACAAAAAAACGAATGACGGGTATGTCATCTTGATAAGTACATTGATAATCGGTGCGATTGGTGCCGCTATCGCCCTTTCACTTCTCCTATCAGGCCTCGCAACATCGCGGACCGGCTCCGTAATTGAAAAATCAATCCAAGCTCGAGGGCTTGCAAACGCCTGTGCTGAGGAGGCACTGCAGTTGATTCGCGAAACAACCTCCTTTACTGGAAGCGGGAATGTAATTTTTGGCTCTGATTCCTGTGATTATACCGTAACGAGCCAGACTGAAGAGAATCGAACGATCAGAGCATCAGCAACGGTCGACACAATTACCAGAAGGGTTATTGTGTCGATAACCCAAATCAACCCCTCTATCACTATTGCTTCTTGGCAGGAGGTGGCAGATTTCTAAAATTCATTATATAATTATAGTCAATTAACATTAAAAGGATGAAGAACATGCTACATTATCGAAAAGGTTTCACTCTCATTGAGATTCTGTTGGTTGTTGCAGCAATCGCAATCCTGGCTGGTATCGTCATCTTCGCAATTAATCCCGCAAAGCAACTCGGTGATGCTCGCAACGCACAAAGAAGATCAGATGTGAACTCGATCATTAATGCAATATACCAGTATGCAATCGATAATAGCGGCACGCTTCCTGTATCATTAACAACAGATCAGGTTGAGATTTGTAAATCAGATGCTGTTTGCACTGATCTTATCGATATGTCAAATCTAACTACAAATCAGAAATATTTGGTAACAATCCCATTTGACCCAAACGATAGTTCTGAAAATGGAACGGGCTACTTTATTGAACTTACAAACAGTGGTCGAATAAGAGTCCTTGCGCCTTCAGCTGAGCAAGGAGCGACTATTTCTGTAATTCGCTAAGCCTTTCCACAAAGCATTCTATTCTGACATTATAAAGATATTTCCTCCCCCACCTTCATTTACAACAGCTGGAACCTCAGAACAAAGAAAAGCTCCGTTACTACTAAGCAAAACATCGCTAGGTACGTAAGCACCATTTCCAGCTGGAATTTCAACTATAAAATCTTGTCCGTCGCCTGATTGTGCAAGAATATCAGTTATTGCCATAGATTATAGACCTAAACTTTTTGAAATCTTGTTCTTAACAAGTTTCTTTGCAAAAGCCACAACCTCGTCCGTTGTCGTGCTTGTGTTATCGGGAGTAATCGGTGCGGGTGGAATAATTGTATCTGGGTTGTTATCAATAACTGTTGTCGTATCGGATGAAGTTGCGTTATTGTTTGAATTACCTTCATCTTCATCAGAACTACCCGGATCAAGAATGGGGGTCGTCGTTGAAACGGTCGGCGGATCAGGAAAAAGAACTCCAGGCGGGGTCGTAGTGGCTGGCGGATTTGGTACCGTAAAGTCAGGAGTCGTAGTTGATAAATTAAACTGTGGAGTTGTAGTTGATGTTCCGTTCGGAGGAAAATTGAAATCAGGAGTTGTTGTAGCTGTGGTTGGAGGTGTAGTTGTAGAAGTACTGTTATTTGGAGGTACCGTGATCACTGGAGGTGTTGTTGTGGCTGTTTCATTCTCAGGAGGAACAACAACTTCTTCCTCTTCGACGACCTCCTCAACAGGAACTACACCCTCCGCCTGCGGCACGATCTCTTCTATTATCTTGTCGGCTGCTACCTGCTGGCTATCTCTTCCGAATAAGCTCTTTGGATCGATCTTCAATATCTGCTCAAGCAACTCGTCTTCATCCGAAATAGAATAAACCAAACCACCATACGCGACAAACTTTGCCTCATAGCGGCAAACAGGTTCATCTGGTGCACTTGCTGAAGCACAAATAATTGAATCTCCATCGTTGTAATACCCTGTCTGGTCATAAACTACCATCGATGGACTATCTACGAGCTTTTGTCCTTTTTTTAAATAAATCATACTCTTTTAGTTAAAATAATTATATCACATTACTGAGTCAACACTGCCCTTACCTTTATTCCATCTCCGAGCGATGCTGGTGTATACCTTATGTATGTAGTTTCATTCCCCTTATCAGTTGTGTTGTACGCTCCCCACGACGTCCCGTCTGTGGATTTCTCCCATGTTCCACTATTCGTACTTGTTGTGTAATCATCAAGGAGAAGATCTTCTGTTAAAGCGTCATAAAGTCTCACCCTGAGTGTGGGCACAGTTCCACCAAAAGCGACAGAGAACCTCCATGCAAATTGTTTGCTTGCTGCATTTGATTTTGCTGCTGATGGCTGATAGTGCGAATCAGTGACCGTAACAGCATCATCATAAAGCACCGTGAGTCCCATGATGCGTGCGGGAACACATGACCACCCGATGATATCGAACTCAAACATGAACTGAATTCTTGGTGCACCAGCCAAGCTCGACAAGTCTCCATTTCTTGGAACTAAAGACCACTCTCCAGTGTTAGTTAATATTCCTTTAGTCCTGAAATATGCGAGATATGGCTCGGTATTTATGGAGACTTGACCATCTCCGAGACGATCATCATGAAGTACATCTAAACTATTAAATTTCGCACAATCAGCTGTATACAGAGCTGGGGTTATGACTCTCTGATTAGTATTCGCTGCATAAGTTGCGTGTGCAGAAAATGGCAAAGCATACATCTGCGAAAGGGCAGCTGTTGTGCCGTGCTTAACGATATGAACAATTCCATTTTGACTCCAAAGGGATGCCACTTGAGATGATGTATTGAAATGCGGAACAGTATTACTATTCCAATCAATCACATAAGCAGAGCCTCCACCTATAGTTCCAGCGCCTGTATCGAGAGTGATGGAGGTTATCGAAGTAAAAACGGTAATGGTATACCACGACACTATCGCTGTCGGATCAGTTGAACCAAATCCGATCCGGAAACCAACCATGGCAGCAGTGAAAAAAGTGTTTGTACCCGTTACCGCAGTTCCCGACACCGCAACTGTGCCTGAAGTAATGTACGCATTTCCAAGAGCTAGAATCTGATCCTGTTGCTTATCATCAACTCCCCAGATATGGTCAAATGGCGCACCACTTAATTCAGAATACTGCGTGACATAATGTCGAAACGCTGTAGCGCCAGAAGAAAGCACAATCAAACGATCAATGGCATCAGCAATTTCTACTGAGTTTAAGGCGGATGTGGCTGGGGTTGAACTTGTTCCACCAGTAGGAATTTCTGGTCGATTATCTGATATCCAACCAACATTACCTGCAAATATTTTTGAAAGTGCTGCTCGATATATACGGGTTGTCGTCACAAAATAAAGCGATATCTCCCCTGCTCCAGGTCCATGATTCAAGGTTCCAATTCTTCCGTTATTGACTCCCGAAACAGTTCCTGTAACGAGCTGTGGACCAGTTGAAATAACATCAGCAGAATCAATAATGAATACAGTACCTGCTGATATCGTCCCGGCTGATGTCGAAAGCGTAATTGATGTCGTTGAAGTAAAAGTGGATATTGTATACCATGTGGTCACATTTGCCGGACCGTTCGTATTAAAACCGATTTTCATACCCACCATTGCAGCTGTAAATGTCGTTCCACTTCCTGTAACAGCCGTACCTATCACCTCGACGGTACCAGTCGTATAGTAAGCAACGGACATAAGCATTTTTCCCGATGTAAGAGTACCAGTTGCGCGCAAATTGTAGCGATACACCCTCAAGAAAGTTGCACCAAAGCCGTCGAGCACGTATGCGTAATGCAGTCCTTTATTAACCTCGGGTTCTATAGTCAAACCGCAAGGAGTTATGTTCGTAACAAGGTTGGCAGTTGTACCAGCATCAGAAAGCCAATAGACTGCTTTTATATTATCGGTTGTTGTGGCGGCAGCAATTGTTGTCGCACCATTTGTAGTAAAATCTGAGTAGTTGATCCCTTTAACGAGATGAAGTCCTCCATTTAACGCGGTTGCATTTGTTGCTGTAATCGCAAACCTTAATTCTTCTATCACGTACGAACTGCCCGGAGCAATCGTCCCGGCTGAACTAGCAAGCGTTATGCCGGTCTCGCTTCCAATTGCTGAAATAACATACCAAGATGAAATCGCTGTAGGATCAGTTGAACCAAAACCAATGCGCGCGCCGACTGCCAAACCTTCAGTTTGCCATGCAGTATTTGTTCCAGTAACCGTTGTCGTAGAAACTTCAACAGTACCCGTGGTATGTAAATATCTCAAAGCCCGGAACCCTCGTAATGTGTGAGCTGTTGCTGAGGTGAGAGTTGCTATAATGAAGCCTTTCCATGTATAGATTGAAGTTGTTTTGTTATATTCATACATCGATATTTCTCGAGGAGCAACCGCTGTAGCTAGGTTTTCAATCATAAAAACCCAATCGACTGTAGAACTATACGTGATAGCGTGCGGATATATCATCGGAGTGTTGTATACGACGACGTATTCAGTGCCTGCCGCAATGGTTCCTGCTGACGAACCTAGTGTGATACCTGTGGTAGATGCTCGTGCGTTGATCGCATACCATGTCGTAATCTTTGCTGGATTGGTTGAACCAAAACCAATAACCATACCAATCATACTTGTCTGAAAATTCGTACCAGATCCAGTTACTGCAGTTGTTGTAACTTGTACAGTACCCACCGTATCCACCACTTCTTGCATTGGCAGTGTAATACCCACAGGTAAAGGACCCGCATATTTTTCTTCAGCAGTAGATCCTGTATGTTGGATCATCAATGTTCCCAAACACGTCTTCGTATAATCATACGAAGCAATAAGTGTCGTGTCTCCAGTGAATTTGTGTTTTACAGCTCGTAGTGCCATATTAATTTTGTGTTAAAAGCGCTCGCACTGGTATTCCGTCTGTAAGCGATGTTGGAGTATACCGTATGTAAGTTATGTCATTTGCTTTATCAGTTGTATTATACGCTATCCAACTACTTCCATTATCAATCGATTTTTGCCACGTACCGTTTGCTGCTGCTGCCGTTGTATCAGTAAGAAGAGATGCTCCTGATGTCGCATTAAATAATTCAATTTTGAGGTTTGGAACAGTGCCTCCAAATGGACAGCAAAATCTCCACGCAAATCGTTCGTTTGAAATATCGGAATGAGTAGTGGAAAGCTGGTAGTGCGAATCGGTAGCACCATCCTCATACGTAACTACTATTCTCATTACCCTCGCTGGGACGCACATGCGCCCGACAGTGAAAAATTCAAGCATAAACTGAATCGCATTTGCCGCAGTCGCAGATGAAAGATCACCATCGTCATCAAGCAAGGTCCATGAGCTTATTGCATCAGTTGATATGTCTGTCGTTCGGTAATAGACCCGGAAAGACTCTGGTGAAAGCTTGAGTTCCCCACTTCCAAGATACCTATCCTCTGTCACTATTACCTGATCGAATTTCACGCATCCAGCAGTAGACATGGATGGCGTTATAACTCTTTGATGATTTGCTGGTGAGGTGGAATATGCGTATGTCGCATGAGCTCCAAAAGGCAGTGCATAAAGCTGATTGAGTGCTGCGGTCGCTCCATTTCGAGAAATATGAACTACGCCATTATTTACATCAGCTGATAATATTTGTGATCCAGTATTAAAATGAACCACTCCCTGCGAACTCATGAGGGACTGATCCTGCTGCTTGTCATCGACTCCCCATACATGATCGAAAGGGGTCGTATCAGTAGCAGGGTAACGAGTAAGATACTGACGATATGCAGCATTCGCTGCATACGTGGTGATAAGCAACTTATCAATAGTTGGTATATACTGCACATTCATCATGTTACCGCTTGCTGGAAAAGTTGTTATACCTCCAGGAGGAATTTCCTGCCGTGCATTTGCACCGGTAATAAACGTCGTACTTCCCGCTGTAAGTCCCGACACAGCAGCACAATAAAGCCTTGTAAGAGTTACGAAATATACGTAAGACGCACCCGAACCCGGACCATGTGCCATTGTTGCGATTGTGCCATTATTGACTGAAGCATTGGGAATTGTACCTGTTACAGCTTGGCTTCCTGTAATCACTATATTCGCACCTGCAAGAGTCATTTTTCCAGCTGCAACAGCATCGTTTGCTCGTAGATTATATCTAAAAAATCTTGCATTAGTGGTGTTGGTACCATCAAGTACGTATGCATAATGTGTCTGCTTGTCCACTTCGTCGACAATAGCAAGTCCATTTGCAGCTGTATTGGTGACCGTTGCTGCATCGGCAAGCCAGTAGACACCTCGTTGATTGTTAACCGCACTCGCTATAGAGGGAAATGTGTTGCCGGCCGTCGTGAAATCAAGATGACTTGCACCTCTCAATAAAAATAGTCCCCCGTTCGTCGTAGTAGTGTTCGTAAGTGTAATAGCAAAACAAAGCTCCTCGATCACATACGCTGTCCCAGCAGGAATGATACCGGGCGAAGTGGTGAGGTTAAGCGATGTATCACTTGCAATTGCACCAATTTGATACCAATTGGTTATTTGCGTCGGATCAGTCGAACCAAAACCAATACGGGGTCCAAGACCTCCCGCGACCGCAGTTGATGCGGTTCCAGCAGCAATACGATCAGTAGCAAATGTTGTACTTGTTCCCGTCACCGTACACGAAGCAATAACATAGTTTGCAGAAGCAGCGATCGCGTTCGAAGCACCAGAAACAGTAATAGATGTTGTTGATGTGAATGTAATAATCGGGTACCAGCAGTTAATCTGAGTAACGTTAGTGCTTCCGAAACCAATCATTTTACCAACCATTCCAACTGTAAAAGTAGTACCTACTCCAGTAACAATCCCCGTCACAGCAAGTGCAACAGAGGTTCCCGCTGCATAGAAACTCACAGGAGCAGCTACCGCCACAGTCCCTGTAGTGTGGAGATAGCGTAGGGCTCGAAAGCCTCTATTAACATTCGTCGCAAAAGGAGTTGTAGCAGTTATAAATCCATTACGTGTGTATATCGAATTTACCTTGTCATATTCGTATAAAAAAATACGCTTCGCGGCTGTCACTGAGTTTTCCAACATAAAGACCCAATCAACCGTAGTACTGAACGTGATCACATGTGGAAACATCATAGCTACTGGCGTTGATTCCTCCATCGGTCTTGTGACAGCAACTGGCAATGGTCCGACAAAATTATCCTGGGGCGTCAAACCAGTTTTTTGCACCATCAAAGTACCCAAATTTGTTTTGGTGGAATCATATGAAGCAATCGGTGTAGTAGCTCCGGTGAATATGTGTTCAGTGGCTCGTAATGACATGCTAGTAAAGCGTTAAGAGTGCTCTCACATTAATACTGTCAGGTAATGTGGCGGGAGTATATCGAATATAGGTGGTTTCATTTGCTTTATCGGTGGTATTGTATGCACCCCACGTCGTACCGTCAGTTGCCTTTTCCCATGTACCCGCAGGTGCTAATGTATTATCGTCAACAAGTAAACCTCCGGTAACTGCGTCAAATAACCTAACACGAAGCGTTGGTACTGCAGAGCCGAATGCTGTAGAAAAACGCCATGCAAATTGCTTGCTTGCTTCAACTGTTTTTCCGCTTGAAGGCTGATAATGAAAATCAGTAGAGTAGTCATTGTAAAGAACCGCGAGCGACATAATTCTTCCAGGAACGCCGAGCAAACTGATTGTCACAAACTCAAACATGAATTGGATTGAACTCGACGGAGAAAGTCCAGTAAGATCTCCATCTGCAGCAAGAAGCGTCCATTGTCCAGTATTGTCAGTAATTCCATTTGTACGATAATACGTCAAAATGGAAGCTGTCGGGATTCGGAATTCCTCGCTACCCAGATGATCAACAGTTGAGAGCATTACTCGAGCATAAGAAACACAGTCTGGAGTTGAAATCGATGGCGATATCACGCGCTGATTTGTCGAGCTTGCGTGCACCCAGTGTGCCGACAAAGGCAAAGCATACATCTGACATAAGGCAGCGGTAGTACCATGCTTGATAATATGTGCGACACCATTTTGACTCCACACAGATGTAATCTGTGATGCCGTGTTGAAGTGAATAGCAATGTTCGGATCGGCGAGAGATTGGTCCTGTTGCTTATCATCAAGCCCGAAGAATCGACTGAACTGATCTCCGGCCGCATCTGGATACTTTGTAACATAATGTTTGAAAGCTGTTGCTCCAGTTGTAAGGACGATAAGACGATCGATAGCGTCAGCAATCTCAATAACGTTCAACGCACCAGTTGCAGCAAATGTGCTCGCTGAACCTGGAGGAATTTCCGGTCTATTGTCTGAAATCCAACCAAGATTACCGAAAAATATTTTTGATATTGCAGCACGATAGATACGGGACGAAGTCACAAAATAGAGAGATTCTTCCCCTGCCCCAGGTCCATGATTAAGTGTCCCAACACGTCCGTTATTAATACCGACAACAGTACCTGTAACCAACTGGTTTCCTGTACATATGACATCGGCGCTATCAATAACATAGGCTGCACCTCCAGCAATGGTTCCGGCTGAAGTAGTCAGGGTGATCGCAGTCGTCGAAGTGAAGGAAGCAATCGTATACCATGTCGTCACTGTAGCTGGACTTGTCGTATTGAAGCCAATTTTCATACCAATCATTGCAACCGTAAACGTCGTTCCTGAGCCAGTCACCGCTGTCCCTGAAACACCCACCGTACCTGCTGTATAATATGCAACTGACATAAGCATTTTTCCTGCAGTAATAGTTCCTGTAGCTCTGAGATTATATCTGTAGACTTTCATGAAAGTCGAAGCAAGCCCATCTAATACATATGCATAATGAAGGCCACCATTGACTGCCGCAGTAACTGCAAGTCCGCATGCTGCAGTGTTAGTAGCCACATTTGCAGTTGTTCCAGCATCACAAAGCCAATAAACCCCTCTCTGATTATCAATCGCACTCGCAATAGAAGGAAATGTAAGACCGGCTGTAGTAAAATCATGGAAACCTGCACCCTTAAGCAGAAAGAGTCCGCCGTTTGTAGGAGTTGTTGCTTGAGTTACAGTTAAAGCAAATCTCAATTCCTCTATGACGTAGGGAGTTCCTGCAGGAATAACTCCTGGTGAAGTGTTAATGTTGATCGAGGTATTACTGGCAATAGCACCAATATGATACCAATTGGATATCTGTGTTGGATCAGTCGAACCGAAACCAATACGAGGACCAAGACCTCCTACTGCGGCGGTGACAGACGTGCCCGCAGCAATACCCTCATCTACGAACAATGTTCCAGCGCCAGTCACAGTACATGAAGCGATCACATAGTTTGCAGAAGCAGCGATAGCACTTGAGGCACCTGAAACAGTTATCGATGTAGTTGAAGTAAAGGTGATAATGGGATACCAACAGTTGATCTGAGAGACGTTCGTACTACCGAACCCAATCATTTTACCAACCATACCAATAGTAAAAGTTGTTCCAACACCCGTGACAATACCAGTAATCGCAAGCGCAACCGAAGTTCCAGCTGCATAGAAACTTACAGGAGCAGCTACCGCCACAGTTCCTGTCGTATGGAGATAACGGAGGGCACGGAAGCCTCTTGTTGTGTTTGCATTTGCAGCACTTGGCAGTGTGGCAGTAATAAATCCTTTCCAATTGTAAGTCGACAAAGTTTTATTATATTCATAAAGAAAAATACGGCGTGCTGCAGTTGCTGTTGCGAGGTTCTCAGTCAAGAAAACCCAATCAATCGTAGAGCTATACGTAATGACGTGTGGATACATCATCGCAACTGGAGTCGACTCTTCAACAGGACGTGCTATGGCGACAGGAAGAGGCCCGGCCCAATTATCCTCAGGATTTGTTCCTGATTTTTGGGTCATCAAAGTTCCCAGATTCGTCTTTGTTGAATCATAAGATGTTATGGGGGTCGTTAATCCGTTGAATATATGTTCGACTGCTCGTAGTGCCATGGTGGTTTATATGAATTATACCTCAAGATAATCGACATTTATCTGGACCGTTGTCGTGCCTGCTATAACGCAATATAAAACTTCATCGACTCCACCCTCAATATAATTCGGGTGATTGTTCGACCCATAAAGTCCTCCTGTCTTCGGTGCAACATATTTCTCGTGATCGGTCCCACCAGAAGTAAATCGAAAAGATACTGAAGTAGCATCTGCTGTCAGTGAAAAACGAGATGCATAAACGCGAATCTTCTTTCCCGACGCAGGTGTTCTTACATTTCCCGAAGAAGAAAGGCTGATTGAAAGCTTCGTAACACCTTGTCCGGTGATAAGCGATTCGAGGGTTTCATCTGTTGCTGGATTGATTCGCGTGTTACTGGCATTCTTCAGTCCCACAACGCTTGATGCAGGCGTACTTCCCATAACGAGAGCTGATGCTTTATTCGGCAAAAGCTGTGAAGCGACAAGACCTGCCCCCGCAACTCCAAGTGCCTTAATAAAAAATCTTTTATTATTATCAGAGACTGGCTGTTCGGGTGCGCTTTGCGTATTAACATCCACCGCTTGAGGTGCAGAAAAGGCAACTGGCTCAACAACATCGCTTTTTGTCAGACGAAAAGAATGTTTGTTTTTAATCATATATAGACATATAAAAATGTCGGGGCATTTGCCTATAATTATCGGTTACATTCGCCTTTGTCGCAAGGCGTTTTTTGCTCTTTTATCCCCAGTTTTAGGGATTATTTCATCTTTCGCAACAAAACTCTTCCGACTGCAAGTTTTATATCTTTCTCACCCATTCCATAATGCTCAAGTAGCTCGTCCGGGGTGCCTGATTGTCCAAATTTGTTCTTTACACCGATGAACTCAATCGGAACTGGAAAATGCTGCGCAAGACATTCTGCGACTGCTGATCCCATGCCTCCTGCAATCTGGTGCTCTTCGACAGTTACAATCGCACCAGCTTCATGTGCAAGTTTCCATACTGCATCCTCATCAAGTGGTTTGACCGTTGCAAGATTAAGCACCTTTACCCTCTTTCCTTCTTTTTCCAATTCCTCTGCGACTTTGATCGCCTTATAAACAAGAGCGCCCGTTGCAATAATACCGACTTCCGCTTTGGCATCTTTTGCTGGAGAAAAAAGGACTTGAGCTTTTCCTATTTCAAAAGGAGTTTCCTCTGTCGTGATAATCGGAGTTTTTTCTCGGGCGAGACGAATATATGTCGGGAATTTCGTTTGAGCACAGGCGATTGTTGCCTTTTTCGCCTCAATCGAGTCACATGGCGAGATAACAACCATATTCGGAATCACTCTCGTTATGGCGAGATCCTCGATCGCTTGATGTGTTCCACCATCTGGCCCTACCGAGATACCGGCGTGCGAACCTGCTATTTTAACTGGGCGATCATTGTAACAAATCGTTGTTCGAATCTGCTCCCAGTTTCGTCCTGGACTAAACATGGCATATGAAGTTATAAAAGGAATCTTACCCATGGCCGCCATTCCTGACGCAACGCTTGCAAGATTTTGCTCTGCCACACCCATCTCGATGAATCTTTCAGGAAATTTATTCTTAAAAAGATGCATTTGAGTCGATTCAGTAAGGTCAGCACATAGTCCGACCACATTTTTATCAAGCTCACCAGCCTTCAAAAGCCCTTCGCCAAATCCCTTGCGAATAGGAAGCTGCTCAACGTCCTTGTCGAGAAGTTTGGGGTTGAGTTTTTGAGAAGGATTAATCATAGATAACTAAAGCATATACAAATTAACGACAGCGATTATGATTGAAAAAGCGATGAGAGTTCCTCCTTCAATTCGGCGCATTGAGTAATCCTTATTCGTCTGCTTGTAGTTGTAACTTGAATCCTTATTGAAAATAAGGACAAGCCCAAGGCCGAGGCTTATGAATAGAATAAGATAAAACCAGAACGAAGTGACATCCTTTATCATGAAAAGATAGATCGCATTTGCTAAGAATCCCAATTTAAGAACTATTTCAAAGTATTTCATATGTTTAATTATATCTTATTTCTATTTTTAATTTTTCCATAAAGCCAGCCCAAAACAGAACCAATTAAAAACCACTGAATGGAGTTGATTATAAATACTACCGTAAGAACAGCTGTCATGGAATGATCTAAGAAAATCCGAATTGACGACGGCGCCATTCTTAATAGCGGTTCTTCCAATAAAGCAAGCGGAAAACCAAGAAGAATCAGGGAAATTCTTCCTAGGCCTTCTGAGCCTGCCATAAAAAGAATTATAAAAACTAATGCATGGATACTTATTAAAAGTATTCCTCCCCTCAACCAATATCTTTTAGTATTTTGCATAAAAATTATTTAAACCTTAATTCCTAATGCTTTTCGTGCTGTCTCTATCTCCTCTGGGGTGCCTGGTGGCTTGCCGTGCCACTCAAACATACGCTCAAAGGCTGGAATCCCTTTTGAAGAGATTGTATTCGCTATAATAACGGACGGCTTATCAAATACAGCAAGTGCTTGGGTGTAAGCTTGATCAATTGCTCTGAAATTATGCCCATCGATTTCCTGTACATGCCAATTGAAAGCTGCCCACTTTGCTCCAAGCGGATCCAAAGGCATGATATCTTCGGTAAAACCATCTATCTGAATATTATTTCGATCAACAAAAACTGTTACATTCTGCAATTTTTCCTTTCCGGCAAGCATAATTGCCTCCCAATTCTGTCCTTCATCAAGTTCCCCATCCCCCGTGAGGCAAATAAACTGTTTTCCAGATGTCTTTCCAAAATCAATGCGTTCTGCAAGTGCCATTCCAACAAGCTGTGACAAGCCCGAGCCAAGGGGGCCTGAAGAATTCTCAAGGGCAGGCAAATATTCACGATGCGGATGCCCTTGAAGTTTACTACCGAATTTTCGTAGAGTTTTCAGCTCTGAAAGAGGAAAATATCCAGCATGACCCATCGTTGCGTAAAGAACTGGGCAGATATGGCCATTAGAAAGCACAAGACGATCACGGTATGGCCAGTCAGGTTTTTTCGGATCATGCTTGAGCGCATGAAAATACAGATATGCAAAAATATCAGCCATATCAAGCGGTCCAGCAGTGTGTCCGGACTTTGCTTCAATAAGCATCTCTATAATCGACTGCCTTATAGCATGCGCTTTTTCAAAAAGGAATTGAGCTTTTTCGTCGTTAAGAGGTTGAAGGGCCATGATTGCCTTTATTGTATCATGGATAACTTACGGAGTTTTCAACATTTGAAAAAACCTTTAAACTCTTGGCAAGCTATCTGTTTCCGTTTCTTGATCTTTAGAATCAACCAATACTATTTTAGGAACATTCTTTTCCTTCTCTAAGCTCTTTTCAAGCTCCTTGTTCTGCTTCTTGAGTGTAGCGAATTTGAAATAATTCCTAATTGTTCCTGGAATAGTAAGAAGTGCTCCCACCGTTGCTCCTGCAAGCGCCGCAATGGCGAGAACGAGTGCTAGCGATGCTTGAAAATCCCACACAAGAAAACTAACTGAAACTGGCACAAAATTTTGCAATGCAAAAATGATAGTTGCGGCACCTATAAGCAAACCAATAATAAAGAGTATAAACATGATTTTAATGGTTTAGCGAGTAATAATCTAAGTATACTCCTATTTAGATCGCTTTAAAATCTTCATAAGTATCCACGATATTCTCTGAATGAAAAATCGCTGATCCAACTACCAGTCTATCAACTCCCGCATGTTGCAAAAGTGGCGCGGTTTCGAGAGTAACTCCCCCATCAACTTGAACCTTAAGCTCTGGAAAAGCTGCTTTTACCTCTTTTACTTTATCCACAGTGCTTGGCTCGAACTTCTGACCCTGAAAACCCGCTTTACGAATTCCCATCAACTGCACGAATTTGATTTTATCCACATATTTATTCAAATCTTCAACATTTGCAGTCTGACTAATGGCAATTCCAATTTCAACAAGACCCTTAAGAACATCAAGAACAGGAGTCAGGTCTTTTGAGCTTTCATGATGCAAAACAATCCTTTCTGCACCAGCAGAAAGCCATTTTCGAGCATCATCAACTGTAGGATTATCGATCATAAGATCAAACTCATAATTGATCTGCTCCCACTCAGGCATTCCGCGCTCTTCTCGAAGGATAGACTCAAAATTTTCATCCTGCTTCCAGTATGGCCATGTAATGCTTGGTACGAACTTTCCATCGCAGATATCTACTTGGACGAGTGGTGAAAGGCCGGTGATCAATTCAATCTTTTCTTCGATTTCTCTGAAATTCTTGGGCAGTATTGCGGGTATGATCTCCATATGTTTGTTTGATTAAAGCTATTGAATATTATCGAGCATGTCTATCCTTTTCACATGGCGCTCTTCGTTATTGAACGTCGTAGCAATCCAAAGTCGGACAGCTTCTTGGGCTTCTTTTTCCTGAATGAAGCCCGCTCCGAGAGAAAGGACGTTTGCATTGTTATGCTCCCGAGAAAGCCTGATGATATCGAGATTTCCACCGTAATAGACGGCTGCACGAACACCTGGAAGACGATTGCAAATGATTGCCTCACCCTGACCAGATTTACCAAAAACAATCGCTCTTGTCGTATCTGGATCACTTACAATTCTCATAGCAACCGGCAACATGATTTCAGGGTAATTGTCAGCAGGATCGAATGCAGAAGCACCCATATCCTCGACTTGGAAGCCTTCAGCGACGAGAAAATCCTTTACATAATTCTTAAGTCCGAATCCGGCATGATCTGCGGCAAGTAATATCTTCATAAATTTATGCGCTTATTGTAGCATCTTTTATTCCTAAATGCTGATTAATACTGACAAGGTGCTTTTTTATGAGGCTAAGGTCGTTTTTGACCTCATTAAATCCTGTATCAAGTTTATCGAACCTATCATCGATTTTATCAAATCTCTCATAGACTCTATCGAAATTTCCCATCATGGCTTCGGTCATGTAATCGAATTTTTGATCAATCTCATTGAATCTTCTATCAATTTTTGAAAACTTTTCATCTGCCACCAGAAAACCATCCTCAGTAGTCTTCTTTAAGGAATCAAAATCAGCTTTTGTCACGAATGGATTGTTGTATGTCTCTTGAATCATAGATTAATTATTAAATAATAATATCATAATGATATAAAAGCGAAATGAAGAATTAATGAATTTTTAGCATTTCTATACTTGACATATCCATATAACATATGATATAATACGTAAGTAAGCTCTTTGGCATGAATTTGTTTGTCCGATACAGAAATTGGCTTCTTGATACTAGGAAGTCGATACTGTAGCGAACAATCAAATCCAAAACAATGAAAACTACTGAGTACCCCAACCTACCAGCACCAGAATGGATCAAAAAACAAACGATCTGCCTTGGTGGCGACGTCCTGATTATTGGTCTGAGTCAGAAGCAAGCTGAAGAAATCATCCGTTACGCGGAAGAAAATGGCATTGCTGGAACTGGCCAAAACCAGATCAAGATTGAGAAAGATAATCCTCTTTCGAAAGATGAGCGCGCCGCTCGGGCTCGTAAGGGCGCCGACATGCCGAATGGTTCGGTCGAAGTCTATCTCGGACATACGACTGAATGCCATAAGCCGTTATTCCGATTACTCGGTATTCCGGTCGAATAAGGTAAGTGAGCGGTACCTTCAAACCCACTCGAGATTTCCCCGCCCCAGCAGTAATGCCGGGGCGAATTCTTTTATATTAATTTCCCCGCCTCAACCACATGTCTCACAAGTGTATACATATATCTTAGTTCATTGTCATACTACATAAGCCTATTGATTAACTGGCTTAGAATAACGACTCTGCCAGCCAGTATACTCACATTGTTTTGCATCTGATGTAACTCCTGATGAATCCTGCGAGATAACGAATATCTCCTGATAAGGTTTCATGCAGGTCGACTTTGCATATGCGAAGTATCCAGCTATCAGCAGAATAATTAAAATAATTATTACTAAAAACTTTTTCATAGTTATATTAATTTACCTGCTTGAATTACATGTCTCACCAAAGTATACGTATACCCCATTTCATTGTCATACCACGCCAAAACCTTCACGAGATTACCTCCGACAACTTTTGTAAATGCAAGATCTGCAATAGAAGCATGTGGATTTCCCTTTATATCTGAAGACACAAGATTTTCTTCTGTAACTGTGAAAATCCCCTTCCAACGGGCATCTGCAGCTGCCTTTTTCAAAATTGAATTCACCTCTTCAACTGAAGTATTCTTCTTCGAAATAAATGTAACATCGACGATAGAACCTGCGACGACTGGAACTCGGATAGAAATACCATCAAAAAGCCCTTCGAGGTGTGTCATAACCTTAGTAACTGCGATCGCTGCTCCGGTAGTAGACGGAGCGATGTTCTGCGCTGCTGCTCGGCCTTCTCGCATATCTTTCTTTGCAGGGCCGTCAACGATAGACTGGCTGGCTGTATAAGCATGCACTGTGTTTAGTACTGCTTTTTCAACACCGATAGCTTCATCGAGAATAGCGAGTAGAGGACTTCCGGCATTTGTTGTACAAGAAGCATTAGAAGAAATCTCGCACGTAGAAAGCTTATCTTCATTCATTCCCATGAGGATCGTTTGACCGCGAATAACTGACATTGAGTCATCTTTAATAGGAGCAGAAACAACAACGCGCTTTGCACCGGCAACGATATGTGCCTGTGCTTTGTCGCTTGAAGTGAACAGCCCTGTAGATTCAACTACAATATCAATCTCGAGCTTTGCCCAAGGCAATTTTGTCGGATCCTTTTCACTAATATACTCAACACCATCGAGTGTAAGATCGCTCATTCCGTACACAGAATCGTATTTCAAAAGGTACTTCACATTATCGATGGAAGTAAGGTCATTCACTGCAACAATCTCTAGTTCTGGATTCCTTTTCGCTACTTTATAAAATGCACGGCCGATTCGGCCAAAGCCATTGATGGCGACTCGTATTTTTTTCATGCGATAATTGTACCATGTTATCCCTTGTACCCAAGTAGGTAGGAAGGTAAAATGGAAGTACTTATGAATGCATACACAAAACTACGTACCTTTTTAACCAAGCCAGTTAATCGAATCGAATCCATCGTCATCACTGTTCTTCTCGTTCCCATTCTTGCCGCTGCCGTAACCTCTGCGGCTACCACGATCTCAACTGATATTTCAACGGGTGGCAATTTGAGTGTGATGGGAACAACGACGCTTATGGGGAATGTAGGGGTAGGAATCACTTCTTCGCCCGAGGATATATTTCGTGTGGAGGGGCAAAATCAGACTGGGGGTCTAAATCGCCTTGAATTCGATGGAGACAGCAGCACCGGTTATAATCGTTTTGCCATTTACACACACGATGTCGGTGGGGATGAATTTGGCCATGCCGATATGTATCTAAACCCCGAGGAGGGATTTAGTGTGTCGGCGAGCAATGATGGAGGATCAATAGCTACTAGTATCAATCTGACAAGAGCTGGCTTTACGCTCTCAAACGAAACAGTAGGAATTTTTTATTTTTTAGGCGGGAAAATTGGCATCGCTTCCTCTTCGCCGTCCGAACTACTTTCGGTCCAAGGAAACACGTATCTCGATGGCAACCTCACGGTCACCGGCACGACGAACGGTTTAAAAATCTATCGCGCGCTTCTAACGCAGATCGGGACGGATGCTCCGGTTGCGACGGTGTTGGAGAATAGTTTGGGAGGGACGGTGGTGTGGGCACGAAGCAACATAGGTCAATACACTGGAACACTGTCAGGAGCATTCCCAGCAGATAAAACTTTTCTGCCTCCACTCGGACATCTTGATGAATCACCAGGAGCGCTTTCTGATTTTTTTAGAAATAATAACAATTCAGTTTTTCTCTATACTACCGCTTCAGGGGGAGATGGTGGATCAGATGGTCAATTATCCTCAACTCCAGTCGAAATCCTCGTGTATCCCTAACTAATGAAGCAATTTCTCGTTACAACATCGCTTCTTCTTTCGCCAAGCTTCGCTCTGGCTGCTTTCAACGATGTCAGTCTAACGACGGATGCGGTGATTCAAGTTGGCTCATACACACTCAATGTCACCGGATCAACGGCGGTCATTCAGTCAATTGAAGTGGGTGAAGATGACTTCATTGCTACATTGGCTACAGGCTCATCCATGACTATCACCTCCCCCACTCGCAACCAGCTTCAGACCGATACGGCAACGGGAGTGACGAATACTTGCAACAGCACCGTTTCATCTCTTGCCATTACGGGAGCAACTACGGTGACTATCACACCATCAGCCACAATCTGCCAGGATACTACACCTGCGCCTGAGATAACTCATTCCCGCAACCGATCTGGTTCAACACGCCGCGTAGTGGTAGCTCCAACCTCAATTCCTGCTGTCATGCCTGCTACGAATCCGCAAAGTGCAGTTTCTTTTTCAAGAAGCCTCACTGTTGGCTCAACGGGAAACGATGTGAGGGTATTGCAAAAATATCTCAATGCCAAGGGATATACACTCGCCCTCACAGGTCCAGGCTCGCTAGGAAATGAAACCGAGACGTTTGGTGCGCTCACTAGGGCAGCGCTTGTAAGATTCCAAAAGGAACATGGCATCGTGCCTGCTGTGGGATTCTTTGGGCCGATTACAAGAGCTTTCATCCTTAAGAATTAAGCTTTTACATTTTTACACAGTTTCTTCACAAGACCTGGCCCCACATAAATAAGACTTGTAATAAGCTGGATCAAATCAGCACCAGCAATGAATTTCTCCCGAGCCGTCTCAACAGAAGATACTCCGCCAACACCGATGATGGTAAACCGCTTTCCATAAAGATTTCTTGTTTTATAAATAAGCTCAGTCGAAAGATGTGTACACGGCTTCCCGCTTGTACCGCCTCGGTATTCCTTTGGAGCTTCTCCACGAACATCGAGTTTATTGTAATCCTTATTAAGATTCCCTATCACAACGCCCTGATAACCACTTTTATCAATTATCTGAAGCAAAGAATTGAAATGATCCCATGGAATATTAATAGGCATCTTGATATACACAGGCTTTGAACAAGGGATCTTCTTTAGCGCAGTGAGTAGTCGTTCGAGCAATACAGGATCAATAAAGGATTCCCCGCCAAAAGCGTTTGGACATGAAATATTGATCGTATAATAGTCTCCAACATTTTCTTCATTGAGCCGTCTGAAGGAATAGCAATAATCCTCAATGCCAGCCTCAATAGAAACCGATTTATCATCATTCGTTCGAGCAATACTGACACCAACAACGAAACCTTTGACCTTCCTATTCTTTTTTATTCTTTCAATTATCGTATCCACGCCATCATTCATAAGTCCTTTGTTAACAAGAATGCTTTTTGAAAGTGGCAGCCGAGTTAGGTGTGGCTTTGGATTCCCCGCACAGACACGTGCTGTAGTTGATCCAACCTCTTCGCCTCCAAGCCCAATTGAATTTAGGATATTCGTAAGCCGAGCATTGTAGT
>ERZ1292625.1394-Hain-H41-01um-R1-1394-length-29082-cov-12_pt1 | contig 29082 bp, 47 predicted proteins | sample MGYA00564400_ERZ1292625 | MGnify/ENA primary metagenome ERZ1292625 (study PRJEB36523, sample SAMEA6512639) | groundwater metagenome | collected 2019-01-08 | study: AquaDiva: Metagenomics assemblies of 32 groundwater samples | reverse complement strand
CGAGCCTTCGGCGCCTTCGACCACGTCGGCGGTGAGCAGGAACCCGGCCGGAGTGGCGCCGTAGCCCAGAAACACGCCGGTATCGCCGTCGAATTTCCAGTGGCGCAGCGCCCAGCTCGGCCACAGCGTCATGTCGGTAACGCCCAGCAAATGAATGGTGAAATCGGAATAGGGCGTGCGCTCGCGCTGCACATAGAGCGCCACGATCGAATACATCGCCTCCGAATACAGCCGTGGCGGCACCAGCAGATAATCGTGATAGGTGAACCCGCCCGGCGGGATCACGATCTCGGCATAGGCGCGGTACGGCGGCGGCACCGATTGGAATATTTGCTTGAACATCAGCAGCGCAGCTCCGCTTTGAGGGTGGCATTGCCCAGCGCGCCGGTGACGGGCGCGATGTAATCCACCGTGGCGTAACCATCGGCATTTGTTCTGGACTGCGCGGTGGCCAGTTGGCCGATGCTGCCCGCGAGCAGCGACCAATCGATCAGTTCATCCGGGCATGATTCGCCCGCATCGCCCGTTGCGCGGGTAGTGAACGTGGTCACGCGCCCGCGCAACGGTGTTGCGCCGCTGGGCGCGGACAATGCCGCCGGGCGCGGGGTGACGGCATGGATGGTGATCTGACGGGTGCTGTCCATCCTGATCCAGATGTTGTGGCGGGCGGAATACCAGGCGTCCTTGTTGGCGCCGACGAATGCCGCGCCGGGCGGCCCTCCTGAGCCTGTCGAAGCGGCCTGCAGTTTGGTGATGTGGTTGTAAAAAATGATGTTGCCGTTTTCGTAGGACAGCGCCAGCACCGCCGGATCGCGCGTGCGGCTCCACACCGGCACGCCGGTGCCCGCGCCGGTGAGCGTGGCCTCGGTCACGGCGGCGGCGGACAGGTCCAGCGGACGCCATTTCACGGCGGCGCCGAAGGCCGACAGGAACCGGTCTTGCAGCCGCGCCTGAATGTCGAGCATCGAATTGACGCCGCCGGCCAGCAGCAGCGATGTGCGCGTGGCGGCGCGTTTGTCGTACAGGTAGATGGCGTCGAAAAACAGCGTGTCGATCAGCAGGTATTCGCCGGGACGCTCGCGTTGCAGGTCGGGCACCAGCACGCCGTAATCCTCGCCACGCAGGCAGGCGGTGCCGTCGAGCTGGATCAGCCAGCTCTTTTTGAGCGTGCGTCCCTCGCTGAAAATCAGGCCCACATCATCATCCCAATAGCGGCACTGCTGCAGGCTGTCGTCAGTGACCGCCACGGCATTGAGGTCGAGCAGGCTCAGCGGCCCGGAGAGTAGCTCAAGCACCGGCGTGTACCTCGATCGATACGGTGGCGCCCACGGTGCCGGGTGTGTAGCGCGCGGCGGCGACACCAGCGTGATCAGTTTTGGCAGATAACGCTACCAGCGTACCGGAGCCTGTCAGCGCCCACTGTACCGCGCGGTTTTGCAAGCCTTGATACAGCAGCAACGAGCTTGCGTCTGCTGCAACGCCGGACGGATGAGCGGTGAGTGCGCCCATCACTTCCCACCCATGCTGATCCGCGCTAACTCACCTTCGAGCCAACTGGATAAACTCATGTGCAAAGCATCAGGGTGAATGGTCAATTGCACGGCTGAAGGAGCGCTGCCGGTTGGTGCCGACCCGCTCTTTTCCATTCCCCGTATTACATTCGCTAATGGAGCAGGGAGGATCATTTCTTCCGCATGCGCCTGCACAACCGGGTTAATCCCGCTCGGTATGTCATACCCTCCCGCAGCTGACTTCATGGCGGCGAAGCCAAGCACAAACCCAAGCATAGCTCCCGCTGCCGCCATAGCTAACTCAGGCCCTATGATGGGAATTGATGCTTGAGATGCTGCCGCGCCACTGGCAGCTTCAGCAGCATTAGCGGCGACCACAGTGCTGACCTCAACTGTTTTTGCGGCTGAGGTCGCCACACTGCCAGCTACCTGTGTCGCCGTGAGCTGCTTGATGAATCCAGTGCTAGCAGCCATTTTCATCACTTCACCAGTGATCCACGTTTTCACATTTTTCCCGACCACATCAATCGCAAACCACGCCACCATTTCGGCGCCGATTGCTTTCAGGGCATTTTTCCATTCCAGCGTGCCGATGAGCATCGCCTGAAGCCCTTTATTCCACAACCCGCCAAGGCGGCTTGATAGATCGTCAAAGACGCCCATGCTTTCCTGCAGCAATTGGCCGTTCATTTGAATGACCTTGGTTTGGTACTGCTGATCCAATTCCAGCATTTGATTCTTGATCTTCGCGTATTCAACCGGATTAGTGTTTGGATCAAGCTCAAATAGCCTCATGCGATGCTCAAGTGCCGCTTTCTGAATATCGTATTTCTGCCGCTCAAAATCAAACTCAAGCCGGATAAATTGCTCTTTTGTGATCCTGCCGGTGTCCAGCATTGCTTTCGCGGCGGCGGCTTCAGCGCCCACTCGCCCCATGGACAATGACTCTTGAGAACGGGCATTTTCCGTAGCAATTTCCATCATTTGCCGGGTTTCGGTTCTGCGTATTTCTACGACCAAGCCGGATGCCTTCCTTTCAATGGCGACCCGATCTTTAGTTTTGAGGTCAGCGTTTTCCAGCAGGAATCTCCAGTAGGCTAATTCCTCCTGCTTGGTATATCCCCGGATAGCGTCGCGCTCAAAGGCCAGCCGTTTTTCTTCTTCCAAAACGGCCTCATAATATTGCATGTAGCTGTCCGGCAAATTCTTTTCAGCCGCTCCAGCCGCTGGTTTAATCAAATTGGCAGCGCTTTTGCCACCGCCGGGCGCACCTGAATCCGTGCCCTTAGCAAAAAGCCTATCAATTGTGTCCCGTGTTTCCTGTGCGCTTTTGCTCATGGCAGCAAAAGCCTTGCGCCATGTGTCAGCAATACCTGGGCCGACCTGTCTTATGCGCTCCGAAGCTCCCTGCCAGTCACCGTTCAAAGCCATTGAAATCGAACTGCCCAAAGCAATGATTGGTTCGGCTACTGAAATAACCATGGCGTTGATAGTTTCCCATAACACCCGAACCCCGGTAGCGGCCAGATAAATGACAGAAATAAATCCTGCAAAGGAATATTTAATGACTGCCACGGCGTCCGGCCCGATGGTAGCGAACCAGTTGCCAAGGTCTGTCAACAGCGGAATCAAAGCATTGCCGATAGCCATTTTCATGGCATCCATGGTGAGCTTCGCTTTGTCACCAGCATCATCAAATAAGCGCCACGCTTCAACATTTTCCGCGCCCACTACGGCGCCCAATTCACGCTGAAGCTCAGACAATTCCTTTATGGATTTTGCGTTTATATCAATGAGGTTAGAGGTCATGGAGAACCCCTTTCCCATCATTGCCTGCATGGCAATATTACGATCCGATCCGGCAGCGTAGGTATTGAGAATCGCGATACCGTCCAGCATCAAATCCTGCTGGTTGCGGATTTCCCCGCCCGCGCCACGGGTGGCAAGCCCCATGGCATTCAGGCCCGCTTCATTTTTCCTTACCTGTTTATCCAGAGCGGTGGCCGCCGAGACAAATTCTTCCTGTGAAGTATTATTTGCGTCCAGCGCAACCTTGAGAATGCTGGCCTGTGAAGCTGATTGTCCCAATGCCCGACCCAATTTCATACTTTCTTCCTGAAATTGGGCGGTTTCCTTAATCATTGAGGCGAACATTGACCCGCCGATAGCTACTGATGCTATGGCGGCAATCTGCCCATGAATGCCAGTGAACAGGTTTTTAAGAGGGGCAAAAGATGATTCGATACCACGGGCGCCGTCCTTGGCACCCTGTACCGCCTCCTGCATGGCGCGCTTGAACCCGGTGGCATTTCCGTCAATTGGAACGCTCACGCCACCATTATCAATCGCCATGTCACCCCCTTAATGTAATTTCATGCCTAGGCCGATATTGTCGTCAAGGAAGCCTATGTCTGGATCATCAGGAAGCCTGCCCATCATCAATGGAATCCCAGCTTTTCGAGCCTCAATACGCGGATCGCCGCCAATTGCAGCAACGGGCTTGATACCTAGAAATGCCGCAATCCGGGCAAGCTGAATGTCAGCAGGCGGCACATCCTTCCACCGCTTCGTCAACGCTGCCAAGCGAGGCAACGTCATGCGGTCAATTTCTTCCCACGTCCAGCCTAAAGTGCAGGCGAGGTATGCATAGATTTCTTCCCAGCTCCACGCCTCGCCACCGCCTCCCCCGATTTTGCCGCCTCCGATTTCGCCCGCAATCCCGCCAATTCCGCAACCGCCATGAATGCCGGAGCGATTTCATATCCCTTGATCGGCATTTTCAGAAATTCTGCATGAGGTATCCGGGCGCCAGCAGCAATGACCAGGCCCATATCCATCATTACATCCTTATCTAAATTTCCGATTGAGCAGGCCATACCGGCTCGATTTGCGGCCGGCAGAACATCTTGAAGCTGCTCGAAATCAAGGACATAAATGGGGCATTCAGCCCCGCCAAGCATGATAGTAGGTTTCATACCATGCAAATCCAGCCAACGTCACCAGCCGGATTGGCGAATGCTTCAGCCTCGAAATCCGGTATAGTAAAGTCCTCATTCTTCATGCCGAAGTTCAGCTTGCTGCTTACGCCTCGGAAAAATTTTGCGACAAGATCATGTCCGTCATAAGACCCTTTCAGGATCATGCTGAACGAAGGGGTGTAGCCCATCTGCCTGTTCGTAATCGTGAATAGCTTGGCGGCACTGCTTGTTGCCGAATATTCAAAATTGAACTTGACGGTATCTGTGGTATCTGCTGCCGCGAAAGTATAAACGCCAGCCGCTACTGAATACTGACCAGTTGCGGGTGAAGATGCCACGCGGATCAACTGCGCACCCGTGACCGCATCGAACACACCCAAATCAGCAACCCATGTGCCAGAACCCGGTACAGAAGGCGTGAGTTGATACGGCGTACCGGGTACTGTGCCGGGAACATCGTTGGCCACATTCTTGATTGCTGCTGCCGGGGTCATGCCGAAAAAAAGGCTTCCCATTACGCCAGCATCAATCTCAGCATTTTTGGCTTTAACGCTGATTTTTCCTTTGCCTTGGGCAACCGCTACCGGGTAGCTGTCAGCCCCATAGAGCGTTTTTATGTCCACCGACAGGTCAAGACTGACCTCCTGCAGCAGGCCCAGCACGACGGGCTGTGGAACGGCAATTGCTACGCCCGCATAATCATGCGTCGGTACTGCTATCAATTTCCCTGATCCGAACAGTATCATGGTATTTCTCCTTTTAAGAACGAGCCTTGGCGCTCAAATCGCTTCGGCTGGTGGTGTAAACTACGGTATAAATCAATGTTGTCCGCCCTATTGTCCGTCCAGCCGCTTCCCTTGAAAACTCCGTTTCTCCGGGGATAATTGTCGCGGCCAGTCCGCCCAGCGTTGGATCAAGATAAAGCCCAGAATGCAGAGCTTTCACAATTGGATCGGCCAAAGCCGACGCCCCTGCGCCGACAGTGTTGATCGTGAATCTCAATGAGAGTGCGCGTTTATCGCCACCAGTGCCAAGCGCTTGCGGAGCCGGTTCATTGTCAGGTTCAACATCCAGCGCCGGGCATTCACCCTCTTGAACCGCTCTATCACGCTCCCTTGTAACGCTGGCAGCAGCCATGCCCGGCACAGCCTGAGCTATGACCATTACTGCCAGCATAATTTGTTCTCGAATGGTGCTCACATTATCCTCAACATTGCCTGTTTTTCACTGCCATCATGCAGTAACTCAACGCTGGCCACGATGCTTGTTATGGATCCCACCACAACCGTGTCACCCTTTCCAATTAAGGGATAATCTGCGGCAGCAAATTTAATGCTTGGTTCGCTTGCGATTACTTCCCCGCCCAAGTTCATGCTGGTAGGGGCGAAGTAACCCACCTTGCAGGAATATGATGCGCCACCAGCAACCGGGGTGATAACAATACTTGTCAGCATACCGGACACATGAGAGGCGGCACCATAAACCCGCTTAGCGAAGTCCATTGCTTTTAGTCAGTGGATTAAGGAGCGATCTGACCAGTGATGCGCAGCGATGCCAGCAAGGCATTGATTTTCGCTTTGCAAACATTCACCAATGTGACAGCGGTTGCCAGATCAGTGGCGTCAGCGGTAGCGATGTCAGCTATGGCCGCCTGAACACCTTCCAGCTCCTCCGATCCGGCTTCATTCAGCAGAACCCGCGCGGTGGTTTGGCCATTGGTTTTTGCCGCCGTCAATCTGCCGATAAGACGGCCGACAGTTGGATCGGTATCAACGCGCTTATTGGTGTTGTCCCAATAGGCGTTTGCACCTTGCGATCCGGTTGCAGTGGAAAGTGCAGTCAAATCAAACACGCCCTCAAGAGCAAATTCACCGCTCACTCCATTGGCCACATCATTGCAGGCGACTCCAAAAATGGCGCCGACCAGAGCGCCGCTGCCAGAAGCAACCAGATATGGCGCAACGAGGTTCACAATTGCGCCCGGCTGAACATAATTTTTCATGGCTTCGATTCCTTATAGAAATTGAGAAAACTATTTTTTGTGGGCCGCTATTCCAAGCGGCCCGGTTCTATGCTAGCAACTGCTCTTACGCGCCGAGGTTCAAATGCAGGCCACGATATTCAGTGACCTTGGCAGCGAAATCCAGACGCGCCTTGAGTTCCATTCCGTCCACATCAAAACCCATACGGTTTTCGATGTAAACTCCCTCAGCTCCGTCCAACCAGCAATACTCGACTGTCGGCATGGCGTTTGGATCAGACGCAAGATACCAGCCCGTAGCACTCACATCGCTCAACAGCGGCTCAACGACCGGCTCCAGTGCAGTGCGACCACCCGCCCGAAACTCATTTATGTCTGCAGGCTTCGCCGGGACATAGCTCGCGCTGGTGTATCGGTACGCTGTTTGTTCCAATTCAACCGGAACAAGCAAATAGACCGGCACGACATTCAGCTTTTCACCCTGAAGACCAACCTGCTTCCGCATGTTTTTCCGAGCAACCCCCAGCGATACATCACTGAGAGCGGTGCCCGTGCCAACATAATTCCCGTGCGCCGTGCTGTAAAGCAGCTCACCATCGGCCATGGCCACATTGTTGGTCAATTGTTCATAGACCAGTTGATTTTCAAGACGCTTCGCAGCAGCAGCGAACTGAGAAATCATCGTATCCAGCCCGCGCAGATCGTCGTTGATAATCATTTGACGATTAAAGGCCAGAATGCGCCCGTACGTCAGCACGGCATATTTCTCACTGGCCTCACCGACGGTACCACGTTTGAACTCGCCACTTGGGGGAACAAGTAGTAAATTGGGGGCAGCTCCCAAATTGACAACGCGCATATCTTTGAAATCAGGTGCATTCGGCGCACGTTTCGCCCATATTTGATACGTAGTGGCGGCGGCTTCATAAGCAGCAGAAAGGCGTTTATTGGCCACATCAGCCAACATCAGCGGGAAATCACTTACGCCGTGCATCGCGCGCTGGGCAATTTCCATGGAAGACAACCCCGTCACTCGTTGACCGCAACCGAATAAAGCAGCCCTGGCCAAATCGATCAAGCTCATGTGCCGATATTCTCTGGCGCCATCCGATAGCGCTTTACCGGGAGTGAGTTTGTGTGATACCGCTTCCGCCATAAGGCTCCGGCGCACTTCACCAGCATCCACAATTGTTTCGATATGGCTGGAACCGGATCGCGTCGGACTTGCATTGGCCTTGTCCGCCATTTTTGCAAACAATTCAGCACGGGCGGCTTCAATGGACAGCCCGCGACCGACCATATCCAGTGCAACCTCGGCACTGAACCCGGCCACTCGCACCGCTTCACTAATTGTCGCCACGGATGCTGCAATACTTTGTGCCGGAACAGTCTCACTCCGGACTTGATTTTCAACTTCAGGCGCGGCTTGACTATCTGCCGCCTTGACGATTTCAGGCATGATGCTATCTCCTTTTGATGGTGAATCAACGCCCAAGGCGGGCAAATCCACAATGCGATACTGCACTGGTGGAACTGGTGAGCCATCAATGCTTCGGCCCAAACCTACCGAAGCATCCATGGGAACATCAACTAACGATACCTCGAACGGCATCCACTTTGTAACACGATATTCATTGGGAGTGCCGGAGCCAGCCGCTTTGGTCAAGACACGCTCATTGATTCTGTACCCGATGGACACGTTCTTTACCAAATTATCTGTGATGTCCTGCCGCATATCGGCCAGATCCTCACGGCGACTAATAACCAGATCAGCGATAATACGCCCGCCTTCTACCCACGCCTTTTCAATAGAACCGATCCCGGCCAAAGGAGTCTTGCCGATGCTGTTATAGCGGTCATGATTGGCAAGGATAGCGGCGCCGGCATTCAGGCGCGATAGATCGACCTCCCCATCTTTCATGCCCAATGTCTCGATCCATGGATCATCCCAAAAGGGCGTGCGAAGGGCCGGAATGTCAGAGGCAACAGATAATCGCAATCTCATTAAACCATCCGGCTCTGAGATTGCGGGGTCAGCTTCCCGAATGCTCAGGGTTGCGGCTAAACTGCGGTGAATCACTCCATCCACCCTTTGTCTCTTTGACATAAACCCTCCCTCCATTAAAATATTTATTTTATTCGGGTAACGGCGCTGCTGAAGCAGGTGCAGCAACCTTTCCAGCTTGGAACAAAATCTGAAAAACAATCTCAGCCGGGATGTTGGCTGCTTTTGAGAGCGCCTTCACATCGTCTCCGATTTCAGCAAAAACAATTGCTGGGTCATATCCCCGCGCCCGGAGCTTTTCGCTCAGGCTTGCAAGCCCGCCAGCAACCTCATCACGGGTGGCGGCAACCTCCTTCACAGGGTCAACCCAATCCCATTTCGGCGGCGTCCACAATGCAGGCAACGGTTCTTTACTCTGAATTTTCCCGGCTATCCTAGCGTGCTTTTCCCATGTGCGCAATATGGGATTAAGAAACATCGGCACAAATGTAAGCCATTGGAACACTTCCATGTGCCTTCGATACTCAATCATTCCGGCCCGCAGTGAGGAGAAATTCACATCCGACAAGTCGCCGGTCATTTGATCGTAAGTCACGCCAGCGCCTGCGGCGATAGCATGCAGGTGTGATTTGGTATATTCACCATATCCACCCATGGCGGCTGGCTGCCCGAACTTCACATCTTGGGTATCATCCATGTATGCAATCATGCCTGCTGTCATGGTTTCGACACGCTTACCTGTACCGGGATCAACTGTTGCCGGCCCAAGCGGAGTCTGGCCTTCTTTGCCGAAGATTATTGCCATGTAACAGGCTTCGTAGCCCTTCCTGACAAGTTCGGCCTCCTCATAATCATCCAGGTCACGAAGGCGCATCATGGATGCGGCGAATCTGGGCACTCCACGCCATTGGCCTGGGCGCTGCTTTTCATAAATATGCTGAACGAATTGCGCGTCCACACGGCTTGACGTCATGGAGTGCGCGCGGAATGTGGCGACCTCTCCTGGATGTCGTGGGAAAAACCAATATCCCTTGCGGCGACCAATTGCATCAAACTCTATTCCACCCCATATCCAACCGCCACCCGCTAATTGCTGATTTTTAGTGGTATCAAGATAATCCGTTTCTAGTATTTGCAATTGAAGCGGTATCTCAAACCCGTCTTCGGGTGGCCGGATGCGAGTCCGTATCAGAACCTCCCCGGATTCAAAAATCGTTCTTGCGCCAAGGCTGCAAAGACCGGCAAAATCTAGTTGACCGTCCGCATCAGCATACTCACACCAGGCTGACCACCATGGAGCGACCGGCTTGGGAAGTTTCAACGTGAAGCCGGTGCCAACCGCATTCCCTGCTAAGGAGGTTATTGCTCTTGCGGCGTAAGGGTTATTGCGCACCAGGTCGCGGCTACGACTTTGAAGTTTTTTTAGACTGTCGCCTATTTCTTGATTTGCGCTGCCGCTGCCAGAGTCCCACACTGTTCGTCCACCGATCTTTGCACCATCGTATCCAGACCTTTGACCTATCTTTTGAAGCCGCTCTAGTTGTGAGCGTGCGAATGCCCGGCGCACTGCATCCTCTGGTGATACCGCGCTAATAAATCTGTCAATCCAGTTCATTCGCGCCGTCCATATGAAATATTATTTGCTACAGATGCGGCCATCAGGCCAGCGTTGATAAGATCGCCGCGCATGAGATTGCGAGCGGCAATGAGGTCATTTATGCTGCGATAGGTGACGGATTTTCCTTCAAATGATACGGACAATTCGCCCGATGCAATTGCATCCTCAATAGCTGCCAGTTGTGCAAGTGAGAAGGCCATGCCACCGCCTATCGTGTTCGAGGCTTGTATCCTGCCCCTTTTGGTTGCCAGTGTCCAGAATTATTTTTATCTGCTTTGACATTTGAATTTTCAACAGCGGCGGCAGGCTGTGGCATAGACTTGCCGGCCACCGTCAACTTGTCCATCCATAATGCCCAATCGAGCTCAGAGAATCGATGCAGTCCAAGAAAATGCGCCATGGCGAGGTTGTATACGGTCAAGTCGAATGCCTCATTGCGATCACCTTTGCCTTTGACCCATTCGCTACGTTTGAATCCACGGACATAGCGCACCTGCTTACGCTCTGCAACTAGCTGGTCAAAATACTCTGCTGGCAAGTCGTTTGAGAAATGCCTGGCACCTGCACCGGCTTTCAACTTCCATCTGTTGCTAATCCAGTCTTTAGCGGTATCAGTACCGACAAACCAGAGGTCAACCCCCTTTTTATCAATCTCCCCCTGCCACTTCACATCCATCTTACTAGGTCGAGCAGCGATAACATCTCGTCCAGGCCTGCTTGATCCCTTTACCGCCATGACGCGGCGGCGCTTCCTTGTCCTGCAGAACTGATAAACCTCATGCGTGTGATGTCCACCGCTATCAATGGCGGCGGCCATGATCGGCACACTATGACCGCGCGCATGCAGCAATGGGGATAGCAATATTCCGTCAAGTATGTCCCACGGTTCACTGCTGGCAGGATCACCGTAAATCACCTGATAATCCAGCCCCCAATTTTCCATTCCCAAACCCCAGCCATCAATCTGCAATTCTAATCGGTTATGCTGAACGTCCACTGCCGCCGTGATGATCACAGCCCCCTCCGGCACCGTCCTTAAACGATAATCCTCAGCCCGCTCCCTGAGATCATCACTGCTGGTTCGTTCCTGTGAGTTATTCCAGCAGATTCCTAGCCGAGTATTATAGAAAACCTGCATGGGCTCATTGTTTCCACGCTCCAATAGTTCCTTGGCTTTTTGATGTTGACGACATAGGGCAGGCCAGCTTGTCCATCCTAGCGGCGCATAGAGGGCGCTCAGGGTAAAGCTGATGGTTTCCCCGTCACCGGTAGCGTGTGGTATCCATTCGCCATCCGCAAGCATCTTGGTTTTGTGCGTTTCCTCAAATAGAACGCCACACGAAACACATGTGTAATGAGCAACGGTATAGTCCTCTGACGGCACCAGCCTTTCAAAGATCAGGGTTTGCTTATATCCACAATGCGGGCATGGAACGTAATAATGTTCCTGTGTTCCTGCGTTGAACAATTGGTCAATCCTGCTTTCGCCCTCAATCGTTGGCGAGGCTGAAAAATAGATTTTCGCATTACGTCCAAAGGTGGAAGTCCGTGCCTCAGCCAGATCAACCGGGTCACCTTCCTTATCAACGCTGGTATCCCAGCGGTCAACCTCATCCCCGTAGACATACCGCGCCGGGGTTTCAGCAAGATTCGCCGCGGAGCCAGCGGTAGTGATGAACATGGTGCCGCCCGCGAATTCCTTGGTGTCCATAGTATTGCGGGAGTCCCGGCTTCGCGGTGGCGCAACCAGTTCCCGAACAACCGGAACCTCCTCGATTGTTTTCGATATGCGGCTGGAAACTCGTTTTGCCACGCCCCCGGTAGGCAGCAGCACCAGCATGTTCGCCGGGGCTTGATGGATGGATGCCGCCAACCAGTTGATACCAATTTGAGTCTTCAGTAATTGGCTGGCCACGCGGGCTACGACGCGCCTGCATGGATGCGCTGGGGATAGGCACTGCATTGGTCGTTTCGCATACGGCGTTCGGGCCGTGTGATATTTTCCCGGTTCAGCGCCGTTCCCCCGTGGAATCCGCATGAATTCATCGGCCCACTCATTTATCCACATATCAGGATCAGGCATCAGGCCATCAAAAACACCCCGCAGATAATCCTCGCCACCAGCCTCACTCATCTATCCGGCTCCATTGCCCTGTCTAAGTCGTCCAAGGTGAGCTTGGTATGGTCAACAAAAACCTGCCTGATTGCATCTCGCAACCGCCTTTCTATCTCAAATGAGTCAGTAAGGGTGGCAAGCTCAGGCGCAACCCGCGTGGGCAGTCCCAGCATATTGTCTCGCAGCATCCGGCCCAGCTTAAACGCTACAGATTTAACTCGCTCCCGATTAACCAATTCCCCTTTAGCCTTCTCATAATTCAGTTGTTCCATTTTCGCTTCAAATACCGCCTTAACTGTTTTGGCATTTTGGAAAGCGCCAGCTTGGGGCGTGTGCACCGCCCCTTGATCCGGGTTGCCCTTGGGGACGACTGTGCGCCCTCCCGGCACAGCCGTCGGTATTCGCGCCGCTCGCTTTATCCCGGCCATTTCCGCCACATGTACCCGTGAAGGATCACGGAATTCATCTATGGCAGCATTTGAAGCGTCAAGATCAACCCGTTCCGTGCCGTCTGGTAGTGTTGATATAACTAACAGACCGCGCTGTTTCCACCGTGAAGCCTGTCCGGGATTGACATTGCGCTGCCGGGCAAACTCTCTGAGCGTGACTAAGGCGGTCATTTATGGTTTCCGATATGAAAAATTGACATTGCTTGAGGTTATCATCAAGAACCGCATGTTTCAAGAGGTGTTACAAAAGTGTACCCCCATGAAACACTCAGACTCTAGCGAAATAACGGGGTTTTAATTACCCTTATTCAGGAATCGCTGGGAAGTACCTTGAGAAATTATGGTCACACTTTTTGTGCAGCAAGGGCCAGCCGGAAGTTGGCCGGAAAGGTCTTGCGGACTGTTGATCTGGCAACATAATAAAAATCGAACCGAGGCTGGTATACAGCGGACGCAACGAAGATGAGTACAGGCTTAATTGCTGACGTACCTTGTGCAAATGAAACGCGCTGGTATATCCCTAAAGGAAGCCTGTTACCCGGCGTCCCCACAAAGTAGGAATAACCCAGCTTCTTTTTGCTGCCCTTGGCTAACCGCGCGCGCCCCTTCTCCGTCATGTTGGCTTTGTATCCAACTTCAGGAAAGGCTTTGAAGTACGCCAAAATCTGCACAAGCTGGCCACCTTGCATGTTGCCGCTGCTATCCATCTTAGCCGCATCACCGGGCACGGTTACCATCCCACGGGGCAACACCCCGGCAGACTGCAGAGCCTTCTCATAGCGCTTAACGGCCCGGACTCCCCCCCTCACTTGGGCCTTGAGGAATTTGCTGGCCGGAATCTGCTTGCCCTTGAAATCATCCAGATAGACAACAGCCCGCAACTTGGCACGGTTGGCGGGCTTGCTTCTGACGCTGTTGATTGTGGTGAGCAGCGGTCTGTCAAAGACATCCTTCATTTCACGCTTCTCAGCGGCCACGACCTGAAGGGCGGTGCTAGTGAGTGCAGCAGCTATCGCGGCGTCAACCTTGCCCCCTGAGAGGGCCGCTTGCGCCCTTTTCTCAATGCCGGTTGTATCAACATGGATGATTAGCATGACTCATTTCCCTGCGCTGATACTGGTCCACCATTTGACCCATTATAATCAATGGCTTGTGGTTTTACTGTCTTGCAATCTAGCCAAACATGGTCCTGGTCTGCGTCTAATAAGGAAGCGCCTGCCACCATTCCCCGTCTTGAATCACCTCAACCCTGTCTGGTAGCTTGGGCCAGCCCTTAGCCTGTCCAAAAATAACGCCCATGTGGTGAATGGGTTTTTTGCGCTCAACCTCACCCCGACGCAAAGCAAGCACATATCGACAGTGCAGCGACCATTGCCCCTTGTAGCCATATCGAAGATGCAACATGGAATGGCAGAGGCCGCATAACACATGGAGCGCCCGCAAGTAATCCTCAAAACTAGGCCCATAATCTTCAGCATGCGGCATAGTGCCGTGCGTTTCCCCACACATTGAACATGGGCCGGTGTCCACCAGCCATAGCGGCAAATCCCCGGCTTTTTTGAGAGCCGTGTATTTTGCATACATGGCCGCCCGTACTTCCCCTGACCACTGTTTGTAACTGCTCAATTTACTCATGTGATTTTTTACTCATATGATTTTGTAAATCCATGCGCCACGCTTGGCCGGCGCTTTGATTTTCCATCCCCTTTTAATCCACCAGCCCGGCAAGCTGGACAGTTGGTCAATATAGCAAGCATTCTGCTCGCAAAACCACTCTAACACACTATCCATGAGGGTTGAGCCTATTTTTTTACCTCGATGCTCAGGCAATACAAACACCCCCCTGATACGACCCTTTCCTGCTTTTAAGGTCGCCCCAGCCACCCCGCATAACGCCCCTTGTTCATCCAGCGCCCCAAACCAAGTGGTACCACCAGCGGTATCCTTCAAGCACACACCGTCCTTTGCCGCTCGCCCCATCCATGGCTTGACTTGTTGATATGGAATGAGGGTAACAACAATCTTCATGCCTTTTGTTCCACTGGATACCACGCCTTTGAATACCTGTAATCCTTGATATTCTTCATCTTGAATACCCCGTCCTGATAAAGCAGATCAATCTCAGCCTTTGTTGCGCCGATACCCTTTGCCACCTCTTGGGGATCCATGTGATGATCGTCGATCAGTTCTCGAACTATCACGCTCATCTGCACCGCTACATGCGTTCCCTTGGCACGGTTCATCCGAACAGTCATAAGCATGGCATCAGGCCGGGACAGCTCAACTACGGCACACGGGACTTTGCCTGCATACCTCTTTAACAATTCCCTGCTTTCCATGGCCAGCCGGGAACGATGAAACCCGTCAATTATCCCGCCATCCTTATTTATCAGAATGGGCTGCACCCATCCGGTAAGAATCAAGCTGAGTTCCAGCAGCTTCAATTCCGGGGTGAACACCACGTTTGGATTGTAGTCATTTGCATTCAATCCCGCTGCATCCCGCCACTCAATGCGGCTTATCGGATCATCTATCATTTTTTCGCCTTCCCTGTTGGTAGAATTTCTCGTTTGAATGATCCGCCCATAAACGCCTTCAACAAGTGATAAGGCGGGTATTGCAAAGGGAACTTTTTAGCTCGTACCATGGCAGAGTTGAACATTTTACAAGCCTGCTGATATTGCTTTTCATCCTCAATATTTTCTTCAATCCACGCCCTAACCCCTGCATAGCTTTGACCGTATTGAGCCTTGATGCTTTCCCTGTCAAGCTCCCGATAATACCTCTCATGCGCCAGCATTTCAGGAAAAACATTGATAATGCGCTGATAAAAATCAGGCGTCACCGACTTAATCACATCAAATCGCTTGGCGTTTTCCGCGTGCAGCGGGGTGGAAACACGTAGCGCTTGTCCGGCCCACATCTGCATATCATAGAGCTTGCAATAGCTTATATCGCGATCATAAAAATACCGAAAAACATCATCCTCAGACCAGTCAAATATTGGCTTGCACAGCATGACGTTCTTCGCAGCCGGATCGGAAACGGCGTTGATGTAATTTTCATTGAGCTTATTGACACAAGCCCTATACCGCATAATGGATTCCGAACTTCTAATGCCGGTCAGAAAAGCCATTTTTCCCTTGAAAAACTGGGACGTAAACCCGTCCATGGTGTATTGATCGAAAGTGCGCTCGTCACCCTTTTCCAATTTTACAGCCCACTCAGGCATTTGACGCACCCAAGGGCGTGCCCCATCCCATTGCAGATACGTGTGACATACCCCAAGAATGTATTTTGTGGAAAGCAGTGGAACGGCGAACCATATCATCTTGATCCAAGGTTGTTGCCTGTATTCATTGACAAAATCTATGACCTCATCCGGTATCAGCTCCTCATCCCTAAAAACAACATTGATTGGCTTGGCCAGGCCGCGTTCAATCATCACTTCATGGGTCAAATGCAGCACAGCGAGACTATCCTTTCCCCCGCTAAACATCACCGCCACGGTATCAAAAATATCCAGAATATGATTGATTCTAGCCTTGGCCTCAGTCAGCACGTCAGCTTCAATATATCGTTTAACTCGCGCCATAGCCGTTTACCTCTATGAAGCGTTGCAATGCGCCGCCCAGCGTATCGTATTCCACGTGAGTGGATTTAACATACCGGATAAATTTGAACCAAACGTCTTGCTGCTCATAATTTTCAAAAACGATATTGAACTGGATTACGGGGTTCTGTTCGTTTGCCCCGGTTGGAGCCGGGGACGCGCCGCCTGGTGGAGGCGGCAGCAAGGCGTTCAATTCCTCTTGAGTAAAGCCGATCAAACTCATGTCAAACCCAAGCCCTGATAAATCCATAAGCTCCACGCCCAGCAATTCAGCATTCCATTCGGCGTTTTCTGCCAGCTTGTTATCTGCAATCACATAAGCCCGTTTTTGCGCCTCAGACAGCCCTGCCAGCACAATACAGGGCACAGTAATCAATTGCAGCTTTTCAGCGGCCAGAACCCGCCCGTGCCCCGCTATGATGCTATTCTCTTGATCCACCAGCACGGGGTTAGTCCAGCCAAACTCCATTATGGAATGCGCTATTTGCGCCACCTGTTCCTCAGAGTGCGTTCTGGCGTTCCGGGCATACGGCACAAGGTCACCTATTGGTTTGTTAACGATTACATGACGCAGGGATGATTCTTTTTTCGACGCGGCCATTTGATTGCCTTTTTTCTTTATGGGATTTAACTTTACTTCAATGTGACGCAGCAAGCAATACCTGAATTGCCTTATCTCTGTCATGATCCAATCTGCTTAGATCAAGGCGCATTCGTGAGGATGAATAGGATGCTCCGGTGAGCGTGCTATAAAGCGTGCCAGTAATGCAATCCATCCAGACCTCCTTTTCGCCTAGCAATGCTGGCGTAACAGCTCTTTCTGACCCCCCGTTCAAAGGGGCAAGAAAAAGATGGTGCCGTCCAACCCATTTTCTTTTCTCAGCATTACTTTGGTCAACCCTGAATAGTCCACCTCTGAGAGTTATGGACTTTCTGGCTCCACCCCGCTTCATGCCAGCAGCACAGGTAGCCTTACTCGAACACTCCACAATAACGCGCTCCTTTTTAATCATGACTGCCCTCTCCTGCATCAATTTTAAGCTGCTTCAGCTTCTTCCGATAATGATCCCTGATCTCAATGATTTCATCAATTGACCACAGGGGGTGCTCATGCATGCCCTCAAGCCATTCCACTTTCTTTGGCCCTATCCGCCGCAATAATTCCTGCCGGTATGGGGTAACATTGCCGCGCAAGTGAAGATTGCATTGGGCGCACTGCCGATGAATATTCGACTCATCGAATCGTAAAGCTGGCCGTTTGCCTGCCGCCATAAAATGTCCAGCATGAAATTGTCCGGTATGCTGTTTGCCGCATGACACACACCCAAGCAGTCGATCCCTAAACCGGATATAAGCATGACAAGAAAACTCCGCATCCTTAAGCCATTCACGCCGCGTCTTAATCTTTTCTTTGGCCACCCTTAGCTCCTGTCGAGCCTCCTTCTTTTGCTTGGCTTCCATTTTCTTGCTCAAGCTGGGCGCTATTTGAGCGGCACACTGCCAGCAGCACACTTTCTGAAGCGGTCGTGCCGGAACGAACGCGGCCTGACATGCTTTGCATTTTTTGGTTTTGAGTTTCCCCACACTGGTCATTGTGACGCTCATACTTTGATTTCATTAAATTCCACAAACTCAATCCAGACCGGACACTGATCTACCCGCTCTTGATCAATTTCCACCTCACAATACGGCACACATATTCACCTTTACGGGGCTTTCTCATGAATCGCTCTTACCCCCCCCGTTTCAACTCCCCAATAGGCGGCGTCCTGTCCGCCTCAAATGGCGCTATGATTGCCTCAAGCATTTCATGTGCTCCGGTTTGGCCAAGATGCTTCCAGAGATAGATTGATGCTCGATCGCCATGCAGGAAGACCATCACCATTTCATGAAATCTTTGGAATTCAAGTTCATCCGCCTTGGCATAGCTGATGCTCCTTGCTATTGGCACCACACCCCCCTTCGGCCCAGCGATCCAGTCAACCCATCCGGCCCCGATTTTCATCCAGATAAGGAAGTGCTCGAAAGTCTGGAACCGTTCCTGAGAGTCAAATACAGCCTGCTCAATGGCCATGTGGTATCGGTGGAATGGGCCAGACCGAGGAAAAACCATCTCAATCGCGGCAATCTCCCCCGGCTCCCGTTGCAACAGCCGCCGCCAGAAATACCTCCATGATTTGTTGTCTTGCCTGGTATAGCCTCGAAAGCACTTGAATAAAAACTCGCTCACTGCTGACATATCTGCCGGTAGCTGAATATCAGTTCTGACTACGTTTAACTTGCTCAACGCCGCCCCCTGTCGCTTGAAAAGTTCCACAATCTCGCTCAATCACGGCGCTCTGGAATTCATAACTCTGCTTGTGAAAACACAGTCCATATCCATGTTTCGCCATGTCCAGCGCCCGCAGTGAAAAGTTTTTACACTGGTTACACTTCATTTGAACATCCTCTCTTGCCTGAGCGCATTATTAGATCGCTCACAACCGGCTTTGAAATAATCTTCATTCAGCTCACAGCCCACTATTTCAAAGCCAAGATTGTTGCAGGCGATAACTGAACTCATGCTGCCAAGATGCGTATCAAGAATACGTTGGCCGGGCTTGGCATAGTTGGCTAAAAGCCATTCGTAGAGCTTTACGGGCTTTTGGGTGGGGTGAATCGTTCCATCGGCAGTCAAGGCGCCCCTACTTAGTTCAAAATGTCGAGTTACTTTATCGAAAGAAGTCCAGGCCATTTCACCATCAGACATCGTTAAATCATGCTGACCCTTGTACCAGAATATCCACGCCTTTTTAGGAGGAAGATATTCGGTAAAATAATTTCCTCCCCATATGATTTGATTCATGGAAATGCGTATCAGTTCTGAGAAATATTCAGCAGTAGGCATAACATCCCAACCCTTGAATTCATGATGTTTGCGGCATTGTTTCGAGACTCGATATTTTGAGCGCCTTGTTTTGGCAGGTACCTTTTTATTTTGTCCGTCAATCCCAATTCCATAGGGCGGATCGACAATAGCCAAATCGAATGCTTTGTCTGGCAGGTTTTTTATGTACTCCATGCAATCGACATTATAGAGCTGGGCCTTACCGATTATTGCTGGTGCGCTAATTGTTGATTTATCACTAGGCATTCAAACTCCTCATCATTCATTTCGGTACAGTCAATGTCGTCTGGCAGCATGGTTGCCTCATGCACCCAAAAATATTGAGACTCTCTTAGAACAAAGCGAAAATTTGATTGATTAATCATGCTGCACCATTCCACTGATAACTTGCCGAATACGGTTTTTGATAAAATCACGGCGCTTTTCCACGGTATCCAGACCGGCGTAGAGATTCCATTTCAACGCTTGAATGGTATGGTGCTCATCGTAATGTTCCCGGCACACGCTCACCAGCTTCACGCCCCTTTCAATGGTTAGGATTGCCGGTGAAGGGCAATCATTGTGGTCACACAAAACCAGTTCACGCTCTTGGCCAGCGTCATTTCTTGACGTTTTCATCGTTCAATCTCCTCATAAAATCCCTGCTGGATTCAGTTTTCCCTTGAGTTAACCCTAGCTCAAGCGCTTTTGCTCTAATCCCCTCCGGGGATGAGAACCACGGCCCCGGAGGTATTGCCACCTCTACCGCCTTTTTTTCCATTGCCTCTCTCAGTTGCTCACGCCGACCTTTGACAATTGCCACGACATATCCAAAACCGGCCCCTTTTGCAGTTGCAGCTCGGCCAGCTTCAATAAATTCCTCAAGCATTGCCCCGTCAGTGAGCAATTGCAAGAAGTCAGGGTGCATTTGATTTATGCCTTTTATTCCAAGCGCCCTTAGCGAAACGCAAACCGCGCCAGCGGTGGATGGTTTTGACAGGTCTAAGTCAGCATCACTTAACGGCGCTGATCTGCTTGGTGTTTGGTTATTGGTGGTTGGTGGTTGGTGCAGGTTATTTTCGAGGCGATTATCAAAACCCATGGATAACCCGTCAGGTTCTTTTTTTGGTTTTGTTTTGGGCATGCCTGATTCGCATGGTCGGCCACCCTTCTTGCCGTTAGCCTTGGAAGCTGAGATTTTTGATTGCGCGATCTGGATTTCGAGTGCTGCCCTTTTATTTATCCACAGGCCATCATTCAAAACAAAAAATTCTTTTAGAACTGCATCTACGGCCAGCCGTTCATCCCTTGTTCGAGCGTGGCTCACCCGGTATGCTTGATCTTCAGGTATACCCTGCTCAGAACCGTAATGCCTGTCAAGGAGAAGTCTGTAGGCACCATGCTCAAGCATGGTCAGGTGGCTGGTATCCTTGGCGTAATCCCCAAGATGATGTTGGTAGTAATTCATCTTCTAAATCCTATACCTACCACGCTAAGTGATGGTGACAGTTGCCCGGAGCAGTCCGGCTTGTGACCGTATGGGTAGGGCGCATCAAATAACGTGGTAGGTATAAGGTTCAATGGTACCGCTCCAATTGTCGGCCTGTCACAGCCGTAACCAATAATACAAAGGTCGATGAAAAAAGCAAGTTATTTTTTTTCGATCAAGTTCAAGCCGATCAATATCATTTTCACGACCTTTGGTTTCTTTACCTCAAGGTACATCAGCCGGGCGCGGGGGATACCATAGCGCCAATTTGAAACAGCGGCGGCGCTCACCCGGAACATGCCCGCCACCGCGTTCGTGCCGCCCAACGCGTCTATAAGAGCGTCTGAAAATGGATCAATCAATTTTGTCGAATTGGTTTTCATCTTAATAGAGTATCTTGCGACTGGTCACCATGTCAAATTATTTTTAACTTGGCTTAATATTTTGCTTGACAACCTTCAAGATTTTGTCATACTGGCAATAACCCCGCCACTGTGACGGGAACTTTAAGGAGAAGCAAAATGAGTATGAACTTGACCATAACCAGCGCCGCCGCAGTAGCCCTCAGAGCCGCCAAAATGCGTCACCAGATAGGCAGAGATGCCGCCCTGCGAATGGTGCTCAATGCGGGCGTCGATTCGCGCCTGTACTTTTTGGCGAGCAGGCTGGAAGCCGTGAAACGATTACGTGAGATGCAATCATGACCGCTGTGACATATACCTCTGACGACATGAAGCTGGCAGTGGCTTATGCCGTCATTGATTTTTGCCGCGCCACACCACTGAAACAGGCGGAATTGAAGCTGCAATATTTGAGTCGAATCGAGGCCGCGCAAGCAGTGCTGCCACTACTGAAACAATCATGGCAGGACGATCCCCGGTATGACATGACGCTGGGCTACAACCCGGTTGAGAGTTTATGACAAGCAATCAGATTTTAGAATGGGTTGACTGCCATGCAGCAGAGATTATCTGGTTTGAAAATCAAACCAACGGGCTTCGGACTTGCTGTATTTATGCTATCGGAATCCGTGGCGGCATCATGGCGACAACAATACAGGAAGCTGTTGAGCGGGCCGCGCTGGAACTTAATAAACGGGCACACTGAAGGAGGGGGTGATGAGTCTTGATTTCAGGATGTGGGTGAATAAACAAGTGCTAGATGTGAAAAAAAAGATACGTATCGACATTGCTATCCGTGGCGCTCAGGCAATAAATGAAGCGCGCAACAGCGGCTACACAGCGAAACACATCATTGATAGCATGATTAACCGTCACCTGCATTTTTCTGCCCGAAGTAACGGACAGAAAGCCCGGTGGGCAAAACAAAGATTTTTTCAACAGGAGGAAATATCATGCAGGAAATAGAGGAAGGTCAAGTGGTATCGCTGGACAATTCAACCATGGCAATAATGAACCGGTCTGAGATTGACCAGCAGATAGCGACTGCGCACAAATATCCACGAAGCGTCAAACGGTTCCGGGATGAGGCGCTGGCGCTGGTCACACTGAACGAGAGCGTGGCCGAGGGGTGCATTTATTCCCTGCCGCGTGGTGACAAGACCATTGAAGGGCCGAGCGCACGTTTCGCCGAAGTGATTGCGTCTGCATGGGGCAATAGCCGGGCCGGGACGCGAGTTGTAAGTGACACGGGTGATTTTGTAACCGCTCAGGGAGTGTTCCATGATCTTGAGCGTAATGTAGCTATCACGTATGAGGTGCAGCGACGTATTGTTGACAGTCGTGGCACGCGCTACAAGCCAGACATGATAGGCGTTACCGCGAATGCGGCTTGCTCAATAGCCTTGCGCAACGCAATCTTGAAAGGGGTGCCGAAAGCCTTTTGGGAAGATATGTACCAAGCCGCCAGGAAAGTGGTCATGGGAGACTTCCAAACGCTTGCGAATAAGCGCGGGGTTGTGATCAGCAATTTCCAATCCTACGGGATTCTTCCAGCGCAGATATTTGCGGTGCTGGGTGTGGCCGGGATGGAGGACATTAGCCTTCCTCACCTTGTAACTTTGCGCGGGCTTCTGACCGCCATAAGGGATGGCGACACTACGCCCGAACAGGCTTTTGCGGTACAGGCGCCGGCAGCCGTGAAAATGCCCGAACGGAAGGAGCGGGTGGCCACCCCATTGACCGGCGCGGCGTCTACCCCGGAGACTGTGGCGGTGGCGGCATCGGAACATCCACAGCAATCTGCAGATATGACCACTGGTGAAATAAAAAGTGAATCATTGGCCATGCAATTATCCGTGGTTATTGAAAGCCCTATGGTGGACGCCGCCGAGGTTGGAGAGGTTGCCTATATCACAGCCAAGGCTGCACGTCTTGACGTTGCCGCGCTTTCAAGCGTTTTGCATGAGGCCGGGTTTGATGTGCAAGGGGATTCAAAAGAATTCCTTGCCTCCTTGTTGCGGCGATTGACTAAGGATGGTTTCAACGCTTTACGTGAAGCGCTTAAAGGCAAATAACCATGCAGCGGGTACACTTTGATCCTGAGAAGCACGTTTACCGGCTGGGGGGGAGCGGAGGCCGGATACTGCCCAGCGTCACCGGGATTATCCGGCCATTGATGGACTTTTCCATGGTCGATCCTACTAAGCTGGAATATCGGCGGCAGTTAGGAACGGCAGTGCATCTAGCGACTGAATTGCATGATGAAGGCAATCTGAATGAAGATACCCTCGATCCAGCGATCATCCCTTATCTGGATGCTTGGAAGAAATTCAAGCTGGAAATGAATGTGAATATCCTCGCCAGCGAGGAATCAATTTTCCATTCCACCCTACTTTATGCTGGTCGGCTAGATAATCGGGCAACGGTGGGCGGCTGGCCTTATGTCATTGACAAAAAGTGCACCGCTACACTGTCACCAGTTACCGGAATTCAGTTAGCCGGATACCTGGGAGCTGTCGGAGCAAAGAACACGCGCCGCGCTGCCGTGCAATTGAAGGAGAATGGAAGTTATGTTTTTGAGGAGTATGTGGGCGCGGGCGACTGGCCCATGTTCATTTCGTTGTTAAATGTTAAAAATTGGAGAGAAAAACATGGAATCAAATGATGTGATTTTGTATCAAAAGCCGGATGCAGCAGCAATGACCTCTGAAGCAGAGAGCACTCTTGCTTGTGCTCGCGGGATCAAGATAACCAGCCCGGCAATGCTTGATCTAGCCGCCGAGGAATTGAAGGAAGTTTCCCGTCGCATTATTTCATTGGAGGAAAAACAAAAATCCATTATTAGCCCAATCCTTGTGTCAGTGGAAAACATCCGGGGGCTTTTCCGTGAGCCACTAACCATGCTGAAAAATGCAACCCAAACCTTGAAGCTGGGTATTCTCGCTTACCATGCTGAGCAAGAAAAGCTCCGGGTAGCCGAACAAGCGCGGCTTGATGCGTTGGCTGCGTCAGAGAAGGCGAGGCTGAAAGCTGAGGCTGACGCCATTACAAAAGCCGATGAGGATAGGCGCAAGGAGGATGAGCTTGCAAAGCAAAAACGGGCCGCAGAATTAGAAGCAAAACAGAAACAGGAGGCGCTTGAACTTGCCGACAAAATGAAGAAAGCAAACTCCACGACTGATCTCGACGCGGCACAACGGGACATCATTGAACTTGAGAAAAAACATGCTGAAGAAAACGTCATGGCTGAACATGATGCGCGGGTTCTTGACGACCAATCCAATCAAGCGCAGCAGGGAGTAGCTGCTGAGGTTGCGGCATTGACCATGACCGCGCTGGTTACCACGGCAGCAGTAAGTGACAAGGGGGCGCATAAGGCCGCTGGGGTTGGACTCCGAGGCACATGGAAGGGCCGGTGTAATGATCCGGTGGCGCTGATACACTTCATCGGGAAGCATCCTGAATATGCCGGGCTGTTGACCGTCAATTCTGCGGCGCTTAATGCCATGGCCAAAGCCCAAAATGGAAACATGCGGGTGGATGGATGTGAGGCGTATTTTGAGAAAACCGTTTCCGTAAGGACAAAATGAAAGTGATCTGTCCGTATTGCGGGGAGGCCGCAAGACTGGTTGATAGCAGTGAAATCAGTGACGGGCCCAGCTTCGGCAAGGTGTGGGCCTGCCTGCCCTGTGACGCATGGGTCGGCACTCATCCGAATAGCAAAAGGTTCGCCCCTGTCGGAAGGCTTGCGGACGCCTCATTGCGCCACTGGAAGGGTGAGGCGTATGCCGCATTCAACCCGCTCTGGAAGGGTGCTACGCGCACCATGACACGCAAGGAAGCGTATGAGTCGTTGCGCGTTAAGATGGGCATTGCTTCCAAGTGCGCTGCTATCGGTTTGATGGACGCTAAAGATTGCAAGCGCGTCGTGGCGCTTTTCACGATAACCAAATAAGGAAATGATAATGGACAATGTTTCACGTGAAACGAAACAAAAAGAGAAGGATGGTTTGGCGCCGGGATACCGAAAATATCTTATCAATGAGGGCGGGAAAAAGTATTAAATATATTTGAAAAAGGTATTGACATTATCAAAAAAGGTCTATATCATTATTACATACCCAACCGCCGGTTGGGGCCTTTAAGGAGAAGCGAAAAATGAAAGCCACTGATACGCAAATCATCCGGACTGGAAACGAATATGAGGTAGTTGACTGCTCAAATTCTGAGTCTCCAAATTGGCCGGCGCAAGATTCTGGCGCCGCCATTGCTGGAAGGGGCGCTGGCAGCAGAATCAATATACCGGCTGGGAGACCACTTGGGGGCGCGGCCCACGTGCGCCGCCTTTGTGCATAAGCCGGGATAAGCCGCTTGAGTTTAAGAGTTGCGATATAACCATGCCACCGCCAGAAAACGGCGGTGGCCTTAAAAGGAGGATAGCCATGAGTCAAATGACATTGAAAGCGAAGAAAGCCGCTGAATACTTGCGTGAGTTTATAGGCATTCATCAACTTTATGCTTTGGGCGTCGGTTGTTTGGGCGAAGAAAGCGCCTTCTTCAATGAGAAGCTGATAAACCTTGCCAAGCTCATCAACGCCATGCCAAAAACTTTTGAAACGGATGGTCAGGGTGACAAGGCGATTGCACGTCTCCATTACTTCAAAGGTCAATGTGACTGGTACATAACCGAGCGCGACTGTGAGCCGCAACAATATCAAGCCTTTGGTCTGACAGACCTTAGGCAAGGATCCCCTGAACTCGGCTATATCAGCATAAGTGAATTGATTGAAAACTCCGTGGAATTGGACTTGTTCTGGAAACCATGCGCCATTGGCGCAATAAGGGCAAAGGTGGCAGCATGAATATGAATATGAACAAGTTTACATCCGGCCCTTGGGGAGCATGCCCCCCCCCATCCAGCAATAAATATTCCATTCGATACATTACTGGCGCGAACGCTGAATTGATTGCCGATATAGGTCAACCAGCTTGCATGACTCAAGATGAGGCCCTTGCTAATGCCACCCTGATAAAAGCGGCGCCGGATATGCTGGCAGCACTTGAGCACGCAGAGGCATTCATTGAGGATTATTTTCGCCCGTTTCTACATTTGAACCTTGACGCACAAGAGGCAGTTAACCATGTTTCAAAAGTAATTCTAAAGGCGAGGGGGAAGGCATGAAAAAGAAAGTGAAGCAAGGTGGTCGAGGCGGCGCCCGTCCGGGTAGTGGACGCAAAGCTCTGCCACCCGGACAAGCCAAAGTTTCAGTGAGCATCAAGCTGCCGCCGTGGATGATCACATGGATGGGTGAGCAAACCGACAACCGTACCACTCTGATTGAGCAGGCTGTGATTAAGGCGCACAAGTTGAAAGGGATGGTGCCAAAATGACCCCACGGACAATATGCGAGACTGCCAGCCGACCCTATCTTGATGCCCAAAATTGGGTATCAACAGGGTATCAGTCTGCGGATTGGAAAGGCGACGACAGGAACACAGCCTTGGCTTTGGTTGGAGCGATTATTTGCGGGCTGGGAATTTTGGCAGTTTTGTTGTTTTAAGTTTTGGAGAATGTGATGGAAAAATTGATAATCAAAACACAAGAACAGGCTGACGCTCTAACTAAAAATGACAATTTGATATTCGATGGTCATATCATTTTTGAGTGTTTTGTAAATATTAAAGGTAGTATCGAGGCAGGCTGGAGTATCGAGGCAGGCGAGGGTATCGAGGCAGGCGAGGGTATCGGAATTTTTGCAGGATTGCGAGTAAAAATTGACCAATGGAGCCTGTACGCCAAAGTATCTGCAAAAACAAAACCGCTTAATCTTGTAAGCGGATTTTGGATTGGAAATGATAATGAAATCAGCAAATAACCCATTCAATTTGCATGTCGGCGACCACGTGGTGGTTAAAAGCAGCAATTTGGTATTTAATGTGATCGGATTTACTCAGGATGGCTACCCCAATGCCGAGCATGGCTGGCTACGATCGCGCGGAATTAGGTCGTCATTTATCGAATCAGTAACACGAGAAAAAGGAGGTTGACATGGAATCACTGACGACAAGACCATACTTGATACAAGCAATCATTGATATGGTGCAGATGATTGATAACAATATTTACCTAATCTTGACTGTCCCAGCTTTAATACCAGCCTTCCTGTTGATTGAATACGTGTTAAAGCGGCGCCAATAGAGTGCGTCTTTCGGTGGCTTATTTCCAGTCGAAGGGAACGGTCACACCGAGGCCCACGAAAGTCCCCGTCCCGTGGTTATTAGCTACACCCCCTGCTGCAATTGGCTGATCAACGGATGCCATCGCGGATAGCGTGAGTGACTTGATGCTTGCAAAGTTTTGAACAACTAACGCTCTTGCCCCCATCTCACCATTCAGCAATCCGCCGCCGACCCACACATAACCATCAGTTCGCCACCTTGCCCACGGTAGCGGGTCAACCCTGTCCAGCAACTCAACCTCCCCGGTTTTCGTATCAAGAATTGCAGTTTCAGTATGCCCATGCGCGAACCCGTCTGGCGCAATGACTGATGCGGCTGCCACTTCTTTATTGGGATTGTTCTTGATTGCATCCGGCAAGTCGAGCTTTTGCATCACTTTATTCCTGTTCCCGAATACTTTGACTTGCCCGCTCTTTACGTCAGCCCCGACCTTTGCTTCCTGCTTGACCTCCCATGCCACTACGGCTGGAATAGAGGCACCCACGGGCGCGCCAGACGCTCGATTGAATATTTGATACGCCCACCCCAAAAAGAAAGCAGCCATAGTCCCTAGAATGAGCCATTTGATATTATCCGCAATCCAAAAGCCGACCTTGCCCCATTTTCCGCTTGTGGCACGCGCCCGAATCTTTGCCCTGAGCTTTTCATACTCCTCCACCGCTTCAACGGAACCTTCTGCGGCCAATTGTTCCATCCTGTCTTTGAGTGTCATAATGGATCTCCAAAAAGCGCGGCATAACGAATCCGGCGCATGAATAGAATGCTCTCAGGGTACTCCCGATTGATTGCAAAAAAAGGCTTTCCATACCCTTTACGGACTATTTTGGATTTTAATGATGTGTGCTCAACGTGCCCCCACCAGCGCGTTGAATCACAGCCAACTGTTCCCCTGCATAGTTGCCTGTCTGAAAGCAATCCGCCAATGCCACCGTTGTAGGCGGAAAACATCATGGCCAGGCGATCCATGATGGAAGCAGCCTGCTTTATCAGTATGAAGTTTTGCTTGTTCTTCAAGATAAGCCCGCGCAATTGATAGCGCGGGTCATAAAGATTTTCCTGCCAGTCCCATGCGCTCAATTGCTCAGGATACATGGCCTTCAATTCAGCCATGGCGTCAAACCGGGATGTTCGTGTTATTTGCCCAAGGCCAACTCCCTGCTCACGACTGGTCTTGAGTTCTGCAAGCGGCGACCAGCATCGTTTACTGGTGAGCGACATGCAAGTCTCTTGTTCAACTTGCGCAGCCATGGCCGAAGGTAAAGGAGCGTCAGGCCATTGCGTCGCCTGCTCCTCTTTAAGCAAGGGCAGATATTTGAGTGCGTTAGGCGGCAAAGGTGACGCATGAACAACATTTCCAAGCAGCAAAATAAATGCGGATAGCACTAGACAGACACCCAAAAAGATCAAGCCGGAGCCTTGTGCTGAATCATCGGCCCGTCTAGCTATTGCTGCCAGATCAATTGATGGGAACAGCAACCGACGTAGAACGTGGGCAAGCGCAATCCCGAACATGGCCAGAGCAGCGAACAAACCCCACGCGGCGAATGCTGGTTGACCTGTCCAGTGCGCCACTGGTTCGGCAGTTATCAGCAACACGCTAGCCAGAGTCATGAGTATTGATACCCTCAGAATATCGGCTTTGATTTTGTGCCATGTCTCAGGTCTAATCATGAATTTCTCCTACCTCAATCGCTCCCGCTACTCGCGGTGAATTTGCCGCTCGCGCAACAGCCAGAAACTCCTTTCCTCTGGCAATCCAGACCTCCTCGGCAAGATACCACGCAAAAGTATTGGGCTGAATGGCCGGCCTGTTCT
>ERZ1292625.1393-Hain-H41-01um-R1-1393-length-29087-cov-33_pt1 | contig 29087 bp, 38 predicted proteins | sample MGYA00564400_ERZ1292625 | MGnify/ENA primary metagenome ERZ1292625 (study PRJEB36523, sample SAMEA6512639) | groundwater metagenome | collected 2019-01-08 | study: AquaDiva: Metagenomics assemblies of 32 groundwater samples | reverse complement strand
CCATAACTGGAATTATAAATGGATTATATTGACTCAAACTCACAATTTCTGGACGCGAGCGCGCCATGTTCCGCAACAAGAGCTCTTTCGTGGTGATTGAACGAGTTCTTCCTTCTTGGATGATTTTCGCCCAATGAGTCGCATGTTTGAATTGATCTGGATACACCACGTTCCACGAAATCGCTCCTTTGATTCGAATTGGATCTCTCAAACACACCACCAAGAATACGGCCACAAAGGTCTTGAATGGAAATCGCAAAGTGAATAATTCGTGGGATCGAGTGAGACAATAGGAATGACACGCCGCGTGAGCCATATCGTGACGCACACTCGAAGGAATCGACGTCGAAAGCGAATCAATCACAACAGTCGCTATTTCGAACAAACGATCTCTGATCAGTTTCAATCGTTCATTATCAGCTCCAGATGCTTCAGCGTAAAATCGAGTTCGCTTGATCACTTTCTCTCCCTCGTTCCGAACACAGTTCATGTTTTCGACACCCGTGCATGCTTCGTACTTGTGACGTCCTTCGTCACTCAACTCGTAATCGTACATTCGTCCACTCAGAATACACACATTCAATCCTCTCTCGATGCGAACGAAAGAGCACGCCGAGTTACACTCAACACAATGAGTCTCCATATTGATGAATCGATTGTGCGTTTTACAATAACACATGATTCCATCTCGTGCGAAAGGACAACCTGCATCACAATCACCTAGTTCTTCTTCCCCAGAATGAAACTTCTTATACAAACGACACACTGATTGAGCTAACTCCATATGTAATTTTTATCTCTATTTGTCGTTGAAGAATTTATTTGTTAGGGTTTATTTTTTTTTTGAGAAAAAAAAACTCGATGAAATACTGGCTACTTTTTTCCGCTCTTCTTTGTTTTCTTGATTTGGGGAATACTCAGGTAGTCACATGTGAAGCAAAAGCACGACCATACGGAGAACCCGGCAATCATCCACCACTCGAGATCTTCATCAAAGTCGACGGACGATGGAATGTGACTGGTACTTCGACTCATTATTTCGTGTCGACTGCATTCAGATTTTTCAACGGCGAGACCGAATTCCAAAAACGAGTGCCTACAGATGCAGCAACCGTCACTGACACACTCTCGACCTACAAGATCAAAACTCATTATTATCCTATTGACGTCTCTACGATACGAATCACTTACACAGAGTTGCCTCATCAAGTCGCCCTTCTTCACATTAATTCAACCAGAGTGACCACGTTTGATATCACTTGCAGCTTGAAACATCTCGCTAGTGCATACAATCTGCATCGACGAGGAGGATATGCAGGCTTGTATTTCACGCGACCCGTCAGTCATTGCAACGGCTCAGCTCTCACTTATATTCCCAATAGTTGGTTCACGTACACGGGAGAAGGCGCAAATACCACTGTTCTGTGTACTGGAGGAGGACTCTGGCCTTACAAGAGTTCCACTATGCACTTCTATTGTGAATCTGCATTGACTACCGGACATGCTTTTTCATTTGTCAATTATACGAATGTATGCGATACAGTAACGGGGTTAGCATCATCAATCGTCGTTGTATCCGATGAGTCTGTCGCTACTGGCATGGATTTGGCTGCAGACACAACAACTATGCGCATGTATTCCAACACCGATCGAAAGGGAAGGATCAAAGGGTTTGTAGTGGCTTTCTCACATCCAGTATTGCTCACCAATTTCACTGCTCATATCAATTCATTCGAGTTTATCACCGATGCTATCCATCTGCAGTCATGTTCCATTGAAACAGTTCAACTTCACCCTACTCTGTTCCATTTCACGTGTGTCCCCTTTGAAGCAAAACCATCCGAAATCGAGTATAGATTGATCAGCAGCGAATTATATTTCGATATTCCAGGCACTCCCACGGCAGCCTTCCCGGTCGTCACCGCTGAATCAGGCGACGGATTCGGCATCATCGAAGAGTATGATGACTTGATTGCCCGAGAACTCGACACAGCCTACCTACTTGACAATGAGACCGGTATCGTATGTTCACTCGCAGCACCCGCCGTCGCAACTCCACATTCTAATTCGTTCGTCGTCTACTTTAACAGCACTCTAACGTTCACAGTCACTGGTATCGTCAAATTATCCGCCAATTCATTCAAATTATTGGTCAATACCACCGGATACACTGACTTGTTCATGCATCACCTTCAAATCACCACTCAAGCGCGCTCTCAACCTCTGATCCACACTGAGATCTTCGAAGTCGACAATGACCCCCCTGTCGTCGCAGCAGTTGTAGTTCCAGATACTGATTGCAATTCGTTCACTTGTCTCGCTTCGGGATTCTATGCTCTGACTATCGTCGGAATTGTGATGTCAGGCATAGTTGCTATTGGAGTGATTTACGCTGGATACAATATGCTGTCGAAGTCCAATACAGGAACTATGTTTCGAAATCTTCGAAACATTTGAAAATAATCTTTCGTTTGTATGTGAGAAATCGTATCAATAAACAGGAGAATATGTTTATCTTCTTTCTTTTTATTGCTCTAGTGACAGCGTGTCCACCAAACTCCATCCCGAACGACGGACAATGCATTTCATGCGAAGGCGGGTACGTAAGCACCGGCGAAGGCACGTGCAATCCATGTGGACCCGGAACATTCGCTGGACGAGGAGTCTGTCTCCCTTGCCCAGTGGGAACGTATGGGCCATCTTCTGCACTCGAGCAATGTAGTGCATGTCCACCCGGACAAGTCGCACGACAAGCAGGATTATCTATCTGTGCTACTTGTCCTCCTGGCTACCGATCGGTGGGAACTACCGAGTGCAACCCTTGTCCTCCTGGGCACATAACAATCAATGGAACTTGTAATCCTTGTCCAGCTGGAACTGCTATTCGTTCAGGAGTGTGCGAAGAGTGCGATGTCGGAATGTTTTCACCTTATCCAGGCACATCATGTCTGTATTGTCCTGCGGGTTATTACTCGATGGATCCCGGAGCAAGCGCCTGTAATCCATGCAGAATTGGCTTCACTACCTCGAATGACACGGTCGTCTGTAGACAATGTCCCGCAGGACAAACCACCGTGTATGAAGGATCACCAACTTGCGTGTCTACCAGTTTCTTCGTGGTGCCTTGTGATCGACTGCCGGATCCGTATAATACGGCTGTAATTTCTCTCACATTTGTATGCGTTTTAGGTGTTTCTCTGTTTTTCTTGTTCGTGTACACAAAATGTCAAAAATAAAGTGCTGTGTGTGTCTGATTGAAAAACCAACTATTTTACCCTGTGAGTGTACAGATGGACACATTTGTCTTTCATGTTTCCATCAAATTCGAGATAACAAGTGTCCGATCTGCAGACGAGAGTACGTATCCCTCGATTTTATTGTTGGTCAATTTGCCGCGTTCTTAGGAGCGTTCGTCTTCTTTTCGCAACATTCTCCTTTTGTGATGGCTGTAGGAATCATCGCATTCACTTATTATTCGCCCGCGCCTGTTGTATTTTTGATAGGAACCTTTTTATTGTTGGAATACATTCCAGTTATTGTAAAACTAAGTTGTTCTTTATTCCCGTTACTGCATGCAATTGTACTTGTATTACGGAGAAACAATCGAAAGTATTCGTATGTACTTTTATCAATCGCGAACGATTGATCCTTATTAATCGCAAACGATTGATCCTTATTAATCGCAAACGATTCTTAATCGCGAACGATTGATTCTTAATCAGAATCAATCGCGAACGACCAATGATAAAGGTTTATTTTTGCACGCAAACGCAAACGCCTCGTAAATGAATCCAAGTAACACGCCAGCGTAGAGGCGAAGACGTTCCGATGAACATTTGACTTTTTGTATCAATTCTTTCAGTAACTCGTATTCACCATCACGAAACTGTCGCGATTTAATTATCAATATCATCGAAGCTTCGATCCTGGGATCTTCTTCCGATAAGCACATTTTTCGATACAAAAGCGCGATCGATAAAACTACACTAGGAACGAACGCACCAGCACTTAAAACCTGCTCCAAATTGTTTCCAATATTAACAATACACCAATGTAAAATACACAAGAATGATTTAGATTCCAAGGATTTCACGATTTTCGCCACACGATCGTGTTGTTCTATTAGATCTTTGCCAGCACGAAAGTCATCGAATCCTTTGTTGAGAATCGCCAGTCCGGAAGTACTTGCGAAATTGACTAATGTCTTGGCTGTTGATATGTCGGTAACGATCCGACTGACTTGTTGCCATGTTCGAATTCTCGACAGCTGTTTCTGGGTGAGTTTTGTCTTTGGCATGAATTTTTTTTTTGTTTGAATGAAGTGTGATTTAATTTTTTCTGAAAAAAAGAATAAAATATACAAAAATTCAAGTAAATTTGATTTGTTTTTGTGCTACAAGAAAGTCCGTCTGTTGTCGTTTGCGACCCGATCTTCGCGGCTCTGGCTCTGGTATTTCGACGATCACCATTTCTTCTGGCTCGGCTACACTTGGTTCTGCGATCTCTTCTTCTGGCTCTGGTATTTCGACGATCATCATTTCTTCTGGCTCTGGAGTTTCTTTTACGATCATCTCTTTTTCTGGCTCTGGAGTTTCGACGATCATCATTTCTTCTGGCTCGGCTACACTTAGTTTTACAACCTCTTCTTCTGACTCAACTACACTCGGTTCTGGAGTTTCTTCTTCTAGAATTGGTCTGGATTCAGTCTCTTCATAAAAATGCCGAGTGAACAAATACTCAACGTCAGAATCTTCTTCAGAGTCTTCAATTTCTCGATAAAAGACTAAACTTTTCTGTTTCTGTTTCAACTGAACATTCCATAAAAACTTCACTTCATCACTATCAATTTCTACTGTCTCCATCTTACTATGAATTGTGAAATGAAATTTCCATTCTTTCTCTTCTTGTATTCATTTTTCAGGGACATAAGTTTTTTTTAATTTCTGGGGACATAAGATTTGTTGTTATTTTTCGGGGACATAAGAAAAATACACAAAAAGGAAACAGATGGGAAATGCAGATCATAATTCATCGTGATGAGTCGCCAAGCAGAAAAAGAAGCGCATGACCAAATAGTTGCAACATTAATCGCGATGAGCCGACAAGCAGAAACAAAAGAAGAGGGTCAAATAATTGCACAATTGATCCAGGAACAATTTGAAGTGACCAGCAATGGCAAAACGACATGGGTTAACTCAATCAACGGATACTGTGCAGCACGCCATTGTCCAGTCTCCGGTGAGATTTACATCATTGACAAGGAGTCTTTTGTTACCAAGTGCGAGACGGTGAAGAATGAAACCTTCGCTGACTGGTGTGCGAGAGTTAAAAAGGTCTACAATGTAGATGTGAAGGTTGTTTGTAACAAATGTTAGTTTCGCACAGATTTTTGATTTTTAATTAAAAGCAAATTGAGCAACAAATAAAAACAGTCGAGGATCGTAAATCCCTTTAACCAGAAAATCAGAGAACTTGAATCCATCATCCAATCCCCTCGAAATCACTCCACTCAGATTGACAGTCACGATGTGATTCTCGAGCAACGATATCACGTGCTTATTGTTACGCTTTTTTGCAATGGAGAGAGGAGTCTCTCCCCGGCAAATCACATCCACTCGTGCACCTGACAATAAAGGCTTCACCAATGAAATATTATCATCGCGGATAGCGTAATGTAAAGCAGTCCATCTATTATCATTATGCGCATTAATGTCTGCTCCGTTTCTTATCAGCAATTTACACACACCATTACGCTTATTGTAAGAAGCAGCGATTAGAGAAGTGTCTCTTTGATCATCATATGCGTTTACATCTGCTCCTTTGTCGATTAAGATTTGACATATACGTTCATTCCCACGGCGAGAAGCAATTATCAGAGGAGTCTTTTTCGTTCGAGTACGCGCTTCGATGTCCGCTCCTCGATTAATCAACACAACGCAGCATTCTTGTTGATCACAACGAAGAGCGGCAAGAAGAGGAGTATCTCCCCGTGGACAAGGCGTCTCGATGTCGACGCCTTGTAATAAAAGGTAATCGAGGAGACGATGTTTTCCTGTTGTTGCCGCAAAGTGTAATATTGCTTCTCTGTCAGGATACGCATCTTCTGTATTTATCTTTTTTTCTAATTCTGGTTCTTGTTCTTCGTGTTTTCTTTTCATCGGAAGAATGAATAATGAATGTTTTATTTTTGAGGTTTATTTTGAGGTTTATTTTTCTAAAAAAATAAAACCTTTTGAAATTTTAAGTTCTCTCTCCTCGAATTCTTCTAGCCAATTGGAGATCCTTGGGGAAAATGGTGATTCTCTTGGCATGAATTGCACACAGATTAGTATCTTCAAAGAGGCCAACCAGATAGGCTTCAGCCGCTTCCTGGAGAGCCAAGAGAGCCGTACTTTGGAAACGATGTTCTCGACTTGCTGATTGAGCAATCTCTCGCACTAATCGTTGAAAGGGGCGCTTTCTCAGCAACAAATCGGTGGATTTTTGATAACGACGAATTTCTCTCAAGGCAACAGTTCCAGGTCTATATCTGTGAGGCTTCTTGATTCCTCCTGAATTTGGCGCACGCTTGCTCGCAATGATTGGCTTAAGAGTCTTTCGTGGAGCTTTACCTCCGATGGTCTTTCTTGCAGTTTGTTTCATTCGTGCCATTTTAAGAAAAAGTAGAATGAATTATGAAATGATTTCTTCCCTTTTTTTCCTTTTTGTGATTTTTTTGGGGACATAAGATTTGTTGTTTTTTCGGGGACATAAGAAAAAAGACACAAAAAGAGAAAGTGTAAAAATCATTTCATAATTCATTATGAAGAGAGTAAAATTTGAAGAAAAGGAATTTGAAGCTGTTAAAAGGAGAATCAATTCTGGACATGTGGACAGTATTACATCAATCGTCTTCAAAAAGGGTAACATTGTTCAGACACACGTTCCTTTCATTTATCGGAAGGTGATGGAGAAGGAAAATCTGCATCAACGAGATCGAGCAGACTGTCTCCAGTTGGCGAGAACTCATGCCAGTATCTTCGCTGCAGTCACACTTGGCCCTTTGGAAGCAGAAGTCAAGAAGAACGAACTAGCAAACGAAATGTTCGAAGCTGCTCTCAAGGAGATTGGTTGTCGTGATCACAATCATGACAGAGTGATTCGCAAAGCATTCGAGTACGGGGTTTATCGAGATGACGAAGTCCAAGTGTTAGAGTTTGTAAAGGCTCGAATCTTCCTCGAACAAAGTGATCAACCGCTTCAATCTGCGGGTCAATTCAAAGAGTTCATGATGTTGAGGACATGCACAGATTTCCAAGGTGGAAATCTGTACACGCCTGAATCAGTGGCTGACATCTTGTTGGTGCTCATGGCACGAAAGGGGGGACGCAACGTCGAGATGAAGATCATGCTCGATGAATGCGTCCTCGGAGAAGATGATGTGATTTGGATCCAAGAAGTCGTCATACAGCTCGCCGCTAGGGAGAACAAAGAGATGATCAATTGGATCAAATCCAAGAAGAATTTGCGATTGATGGTGACATTAGCAACGAACCAGCGATACGATTCATTCTGTCTGGCCGAGCATTGGTGTAAACATGATTCAGAGGATTTTTTTTCGTAATATGTTCATTTTTTCAATTCTGCCGTCTGTGTCTTCTTTGTTGTCTTTTTTTGTATCGAAATGATGAATAATGAATTTAATTATAAGCAAATTTCGCGACAATTAAAAAAAGTCGACAATCGCAAATCCCTTTAACCAGAAAGTTTGAGAATTCGAATCCATCATCCAACCCCCTTGAAATCACTCCACTCAGGTTTTCGGATACCATGTGATCTTCGATCAATGGGACGGTCGACGCATGGTCTCCATATTCTTTGGCGATATCAAGAGGAGTCTGTCCTCTCTTATCCTTGATATCAATTCGTGCATTTGCTGACAACAAAAGCTTTACTTGTCGAATCGAACCACCATGAATAGCGTAGTGTAGACAAGTCCAACCATCTTCATCACGCGCATTAATGTTTGCTTGTCTGCTTATTAACAGCTTACATATGCCATCATGTCCAAGTGCACTCATTAGAGGAGTCGCTTGTCGAACATTGCGTGCATCAATATTAGCTCCTCGATCAAGTAACAATTCACAACACTGTTCTTCTCCGTTGCGTGCAGCAGTAGTGAGAGGAGGCTCGCAGCACTTTCCTCCTTTACGTTCGATGTCCGCTCTTCCATCCAAGAGATACTTGACTAGACTGTAACCTCCTTCTCGAACTGCAAAATGTAATAGAGGATACTCGTCATATATTAGTTTACTAGTTAAGTCTCTGAGACGAAGAGGGAGGTGTCGGACACTAGAGGGGATGAGCTCCATGGCTTCTTTGAAGTGCCGTATGCTGACGAGTCTGAAAATTTCTTTTAGTGGTGTCTTATCGCTCAATTTGACTCTTTCCTTTGTCTCTTGGTACTTTCTTTTCATTTTGAATTAAAAATTTGATTTAATTATATGCAAATTGAGTGACAATCAAAAAAAGTCGAGGATCGTCGATTTTGTGAATGAGAAAATCTGAAAAGGGAGAATAATCATCCAATCCCCTTGAAATCACCCCACTCAAATTGATTGTGATGATATGATTTTCAATCAATGAAGCAATCTCTTTTGAATGATTTCTTGCAATGTCAAGAGGAGTTTCTCCATTCCAGCCCTCCATATCGGTTCGTGCACCTGCTGCTAGAAATATTTTTGCAATCGAAATACGATTCATGAGAGCAGCGCTATGCAAACAAGTAAATCCATCATCAGTGCATGCGTTTACATCTGCTCCTTTGTTGATTAAGACTTTACATATACGTTCATCCCCACGGCGAGAAGCAATTATCAGAGGAGGAGGTTTATCTCCATTTATATTTGCTCCCCGATTAAGCAGTAGTTCACAACACTCTGCTCGACTTGCATACACAGCAGCAGTAAGAGGGGGGCGGTAGGCCTATCAATGCATATCATTAACTTGAACACAAGGTTTATTTTTCCCCGAAAAATAAACACAATAAACAAATTGTCCTTACCCATCCTCTTCCTAATTCGATATCTGCTCCTCCATCTAACAGGTAGTTGACAATATCAACACATCCATTCTTTACTGCAAAATGCAATAGAGGCATAGTATTGTGAGAGAGAACAAGGTGTCGAGACTGAGGAGGAATAAGTTTCTTGGCTTCTTCGAACTTCTTTTCTTCAATTAGTCTAAAGATCTCTTCAAATTGATCCTTGTCTGCTGATTCTTGTTTTCTTTTCATCTAATTGGAATCGATGAAAAGTGTTTGTTTATTTTTTTCACAAAATAAACACCTAATGATAGGCAAAATTTGCGACGATTAAAAAAAGTCGACAATCACAAATTCCTTTTACAAGAAAATCCGAGAAATCGTGTCCATCATCCAGTCCCCGAGAAATCACTCCGCTTAGATTTATCGCTACAAAATGATCTTCGAGTAATGAAACGATATGCGCACTTTCGTGTATCTTTGCCAAACCTAAAAGAGTGATTCCGTGTTTGGTCGTTGTATCAGCTCGTGCACCTTTCGACAATAACAAGTTGATCAGTGAAGTATTAGCATGATAGACAGCCCAATACATAGGAGTACAGTAACTGTCGTCACATGTGTGAATATTTGCTCCTCTACTAATGAAAAGTCTACATATACGCTCTTTGTTATGGTAAGAAGCAATCATCAGAGGAGTTCTATTCGTAGTCGTACAGGCGTTTACATTTGCTCCTCGATTGAGCAGTAACTCACAACACTCTTCTTCATTATCACTGGCTGCAGTGATAAGAGGAGTATAATCGTCTGATCCTTTAAGTTCGATGTCCGCTCCTCCGTCTAAGAGGTATTCTATTATCTCACAATTTCCGTATCTTACTGCATGATGTAACAGAGGCCAGTTATGTGACCAGGAAGAAGGATAGCTAAAATCGAGAGGAAGATGTCGTTTATCAGCAGGAATCAAATTCTTGGCTTCTGAGAATCTGCCTCTATAAATGAGATGAAATATTTGATATAGCGATTCCACTCTCTCCTTCTTTTCTGGCACTTCTTCTTGTGATTTTTTTCGAGGAAAAAAATCACCTTGTTCGATTTGTCTTTTCATATGAGTTTATTGGTACGATGAATTATGAAATTTATTTATTGAAAAGCAAATTGAGATACAATCATAAAAAGTCGAGGATCACAGAGTCCCTTAACAAGAAAATCAGAGAATTCGAATCCATCAGTCAAGCCTCGCGAGATCACTCCACTCAGATTCATGATCACAGGATAATTCTTGAGCAACCAGATTGTATTATTTGCATTATACAGTCTTGCAATGTCGAGAGGAGTCTTGTCATTCTTGGTCTTAACATCAATGCGTATAAACATTAACAAATATTCAGTCAATGAGAGATGATTGGAACGAGCAGCGACGTGCAAACAAGTAAATCCATCTTGATCGCATGCGTGAATGTTTGCTCCGTTGTTAATTAAGAGTTTAAACACGCTCTCGTTTCCACGACGAGCAACATGCAGTAAAGGAGTCATTTGTTCGTGATCACGTGCTTCGATCTTGGCTCCTCGATGCAGCAACAGTTCACAACATTGTTCATCGTCTACCTCATGAAGAGGAGTCCATTCGTTTTGAGGATTTTTCAATTCAATTTCTGCTCCTCCGTCTAATAGATATTGAACCATTTCACGGCATCCAACTGCTACTGAGAAGTGTAACAATGGTACAGGACCATACCAAACAACTCCTATAGGATGACGTCGAAAGGAGAGAGACGAAAAAAGGCGTCGCTCGTTTTCAGGAATGAATTTCTTGGCTTCTTCGAACATACCTTCTTCAACATATTCAAATATCGCGTACAGCGTGTTTTCATCCATTAACATTATCTTGTTTTCTTCCTCTTCTAGCTTTCTTTTCATGTGAATTTGTTTTGTGGTTTATTTTTTTAGAAAAATTAATCCTTTATAGAATGAATTGTGATTTTATTTTGAGAGAAAAAAGGAATGGATCTCGTTTATTAAGATCGATTATTAAAGACAGTCTGTACTCGTACGCGCCCTGATCTTCGCGGTCCCGCTTGTGGAATAGGATTAGGCTCGATTCGTATACCTTCTCTTATTGCATTGACAAGCTTGTTACCGGAAGCAAAGGCTTCTCTCATTGCTGGTCCAAGCTTGTTTATTAATATGAAGCATCCCAGGCACAAGCAGCATAGAGAAAATAAAGAGATGATCAAAACAATATAATTAATCTGTTCCAGGACGCCACGTGGGATTCCTAAGAGATCATTGATTCTCCAAATCGCTCCTTTGATCAATTTGAAGGTGGCATCAGTCAACACGAAGCATCCCGTACACAAGCATAAGATAATTATAGATACAATCTTGCTCATTGATTAAATGAAAAAAAGAAGAAAAAGTAGAATGAATTATGAATATTTTATTTTTGATATGCAAATTTGGCGACAATTAAAAAAAGTCGGGGATCGTCGATTTTGTGAATGAGAAAATCTGAAAATGTAGACGTCTTAATTAAGCCTCTTGAAATCACTCCACTCAGATTTATCATTACAATATGATTCTCAATCAGCGATACTACATTTGTTGAACCACTTTTTTTGGCCACACCGAGAGGAGTCTGTCCTATCGAGCTGGATACCAGATCAATGCGCGCACCTTCTGACAGTAGTAATTTGGTCAACGAGACATCGTCATTGAAAGCAGCACAGTGTAACGCAGTCCAACTATCAGTATGACGCGCATCGATGTTTGCTCCTTTTTTCAATAATAGCTTACACACGTTAACCATCCCATTGGTAGAAGCGTGTTTTAGAGAAGTCGATCCTCCGTAATCACGCTCTTCGATATTCGCTCCCCGGTCAAGTAGCAATTTACAACATTGTTCGTGACCATAATAGGCTGCAAGATGAAGAGACGTCAGCCCGTTCTGAGGATTTGTCCATTTGATATCCGCTCCTCCGTCCAAGAGATACTCGATAATAGTACGACATCCTTTCATTGCTGCGAAGTTTAGTAGTGGCAGATGACCGTACCAGCGAATTCCATCAGGATTGTCCATCATGAGAAGGAGGTGTCGAGACCGAGGAGGAATGAGCTTCCTGGCTTCTCCTTCTTTATTCTCTCCAATCAACCTACAAATGGTCATTAATTTATTTTGACTCACTTGCATTCTCTTTTCTGCCCTCTTTCTTTTCATTGAGATTGAAGAAAAAATAACGAATCCTTGGTACAATGAATTATGAATTTATGGATATGCAAAATTTGCGATAATAATAAAAAGTCGAGGATCGTTAATCTTACTAAAAACAAGAAATCCCGAAAAGAGAGATTCATTGATTAAGCCCCTTGAAATCACTCCACTCAGATTCACTGTTACAGAATGATTCTCTAACAACAGGATATGTTCAGTGCGATGATAAAGTCTCGCCAAAACAATCATATTTCTTTCAATTCGCATGTTTGCTGATAACAAGAATTTGGTTACTGTTACATTATCATTCCAAATAGCATAATGCAAAGCAGTTGATCCATCCTTAATGTGTGCGTTTATATCGGCTCCCTTGTCTATTAATAATTTGCATACTTTAACGTGTCCCCGAGCAGCAGCAGATATAAAGGGAGTATGTTCTCGAGAATCACGTGCTTCAATATTCGCTCCTCGATTAATCAACAGTTCACAGCATTCTTCTTGATTATTACGAGCAGCGGCGAGAAGAGGGGTACAACCAGTTAATGAGTCTTTACGTTCAATATTATTTCCTTTGTTCAAGAGATACTCAACGACATCAGAACGTCCATGCCTTGACGCATAATGCATCAATGGCCAAGTGTCTCCGGAGCCACCGTTAAGATCGGGATGGGGTCGGTATTTAGGATGGATGAGTTCTTCGGCATCTTCAAATCTATGTGCATCGATGAGACGAAAGATCTCTTCTGACTCGATTTTTGGTCTTTTCATTGTGTTTATTTTTGTCTAAAAAATAAACCCTTTATAGAATGAATAATGAATTTAATTATATGCAAATTGAGCAATAATCAAAAAAAGTCGAGGATCGTTAATCTTACTAAAAACAAGAAATCCCGAAAAGAGAGATTCCTTGATTAAACCCCTTGAAATCACTCCACTTAGCGTTTCAGTGATCATGTTATTCCTGAGTAATGATACAATTTCTCTTTGGCTAGCGATCCTTGCATGATTAAGAGAATAATAGTCGAATCGAGCACCGGCTGATAATAAACGTTTGACTATCTGGATAGAACCACGCCAAACAGCGCAATGTAAAGCAGTCGTACCATGACGATTGCATGTGTCGACATTTGCTCCTCTGTTCAACAATAGGTTACATATTTCCTCTTGTCCGTATGCAACAGCACGCATCAAAGGTGTCCGATCATTCTATGAAAAAAAAGATGAGGATCTAAAATGATTAAGAAAAAGGAATAGTCTTACTTTGTCAAGCGCTTCGATGTCGGCTCCTCTATTAAGTATTAATTCGACATACTCTTTGTCCTCTTTGCCTTCTTTTATTACAACATGAAGAAGAGGATTTCTATCGTAGCTTACATCTGCTCCCAGGTCTGATAGACATTTGTCTGTTTGTTCTTTACTCATTTGTCAGAATGAATTGTGATGTTTATTATTGATATGTAAAATGAGATACAATTAAAAAAAGTCGAGGATCGTTAATCTTACTAAAAACAAGAAATCCTGAAAACGGATGTAATTCTTTGATTAATCCTCTGGAAATCACTCCACTTAGCATTTCAGTGATCATATGATTCTCTAATAACTTCGCCATTTGCACCTTGTTTGTCCATTTTGCATAGTCGAGAGGAGTCTTGTTGTAATAACTCCTTATATCCGTCCGTGCACCGTTTGATAGTAACAAGTTTGCAATAGAAACATTATTCCAAATAACAATGCCATGCAACGGAGTCCAATTATCGTCAGTACGCGCATTAATATCTGCTCCCCTCCTCACCAATAATTTACACATTTGTTCGTTTTCGTGATCAATAGCAATGATTAAAGGGGTGCGTCTTGAGTAATCACGTGCTTCGATGTTCGCTCCTCGATCGAGCAGTAATTCACAACACTTTTCTTCGCCCTCTATGACTGCTTCGATCAATGAAGTATGAGTAGAATTTGATTTTTTCGATTCGATGTCCGCTCCTCCATCTAAGAGATATTCGAGAAGATCGTATCCTCCGTTCATAGCTGCATAATGTAAAAGGGGCCACGTACTACACCAAGAAGCACCGGGAGGTTCTTCGAGACACAAGGGAAGATGTCGAGAGTGTAGAGGGATCAGATCGATAGCTTCTTTGTACTTCTTTTCATAAACGAGTCGAAATATATTTGTTAACTTCCTTACACTCAATTCTGGACTTTTTCTTTTCATCGGTAGAATGAATTATGAATGATTTATTTATTGATATGCAAATTTTGCGACAATTAAAAAAAGTCGAGCATCACAAATTCCCTTTACAAGAAAATCAGAGAATTCTAATCCATCGGTTAAACCTCGAGAAATCATTCCACTCAGCTTTTCGGTGACTAGTTGATTCTCGAGCAACGAAATCATATCTTTATTGATACGCATCTTTGCAATTTCGATCGCCTTGTCGTCTATTTGCACACCTGCTGACAACAAATGCTTCATCAACGAGAGATGATGATTGCGAACAGCGCAATCTAAAGCAGTCCATCCGGCGTTACTGTGTGCGTTAATGTCTGCCCCTTTATTGATCAACAATTTACACGCATTATCACGTTCATAGTGAGTAGCAAGAATTAAAGAAGTGTCTCCATTCTCATCGCGCGCATTGACGTCTGCCTTTCTTCTCAACAAAAGCTTGCACACGCGTTCATGTCCACGGATAGAAGCGAGTATCAGAGGAGTCCTTTCATGTCGATCACGCGCTTCGATGTTTGCTCCTCGATTAATCAACACATCACAACATTCTTCTTGATTGTTACGAGCAGCGGCGAGAAGAGGAGTAATTCCGTCTTGTGGGTGTTTGAGTTCAATATTTTCTCCTCTCACTAGAAGATAGTCAACGATATCGTATTCTCCCTTAATTACTGCATAGTGTATCAGAGGCCAGCGTGCTCCAGAAAGATACTCGTAGTGTTCTCGATAAGCAGGAATTAGTTCGATTGCTTCTTTGGTATCACCTTGATCAATGAGTCTAAAGAGTTTCGCTCTTATTTCCCTTCTTTCGACTTCTTCTCTTTTTCTTTTCATTTGTGATGATTTTTAGAAAACAAAATGAAATGTGTTTATTTTGTTCACGAAATAAACATCTAATGAATTTAATTATATGCAAAATTCGCAACAAATAAAAATAGTCGAGGATCGTAAATCCCTTTAACCAAAAAGTCCGAAAAAGCGAGTCCATCGGTCAAACCTCGGGCAATCACTCCACTCAGATTTAAAATCACAATCTGATTCTCGAGTAATGATATTGTCTCTACTTGCTTTATGATTTTTGCTACGTCGAGAGGAGTTCTTTCATCTCGATCCTTCTCAAGCCGTGCGCCTTCTGAAAGTAGTAATTTTATCATCGGAATATTATAGTGACCAACAGCATAATGTAAAGAAGTCATGCCATATTCATCCTGTGCATTAATATTAGCCTTTCTTTTTAGCAAAAGTCTGCATATATTTTCATTCTCACAGTAAGAAGCAACTATCAGAGAAGTCCATCCTCTGGTACAGCGTGCTTCGATACTCGCTCCTCTTTCGAGCAATAATTCGCAGCACTCTTCTTTCCCGTAATTGGCAGCGGTAAGCAAAGGAGTATGGCCGTCCATACCCCTGAGTTCAATATTCGCTCCTCTGTCCAAGAGATACTCGATAATATCGCAACTATATCTAATGATTGCAAAATGTAACAGAGGACAGTTGCTTATGTCACTGCCAAAGAGAACGAAATAATGTGTGATGACAAGAGGAAGTCGACAATCGGGAATTAACCTTTTGGCTTCTTCGCATTTGTCTTCGTCAATGAGTGTGCATATTTGTCTCAACTTGTTTTGGTTCAATACCTCGTTATTATTTTTTTCCATTTGTATCAATGAATTATGAAATATTTATTTTTGATTTTGAATTTTGAGTAAATACGATTCTTGATAATGACTTACAACTGAAAGAAGAGGAAATGAGATGATAATATACGGTGCTATAAATTGTACAGACAACATGGTCCATGTAACAATCATAGCCACAGTTCTCGAAACGAATTGGATTTGCAAATGCTCGCTGGTCTGTGATCGGAGATCGTACTTCAATTCGTTGATTAGAAGAATCGGGTAATTGGTCGTGATTGCGGAAACCATAATAGCGAAAGCTAAAACGAGTTCGTGGTAAATAAACGCTGCTCTTGAAGCAAACAAGATACAGGACAAACACGCACACAGAAAATACGCACTGGCAGAGTAGCCGAGATATACGGATACTTTGTCGGGTTTGACGTTATTGAATCCGAGCACAGCCCCGATCAGAAATGCGTAGAGGGCGAGAGCGTAACCACTTCGTTCGAATATGAACACCACGGAGTACGTGAGGATCGAGTACTGGGCAAACGAGTTGAATTCCACTAGACCTTTGATCGAAGTGAACAAAGGCTCGACTTCTTGAGGTTTCGGTTGGAAAATCGGGATTTCGGCGACTAATTCTGCTTTGGTTACATGAAAGAGACATATTCCAGTCTGAAGAAGGAACGCTGCCGAAAAGAAATAGGCGGCTGCTCCCGGAAAGGTCATTAATTGAATGATCACGAGATATGCACACGAGTCCATCACAAAGATGCACGGTTGTACCGCGAAGTTTACACCTTTGCTAAACAAGATCACGGAACAGGGGATTTCAAGTTTGAGACATCCGCAAGTGAAACAGACGAAAACCCAAGCAGCAATATCTTTCGTTCTCATCAATGCAATCATGCAGAACAAGATGGTAGGAAACATCGCGCTCGCAAAAATCCATGTTTTCGATCGACCTTTGATTACATTATATTCCCATAATTTGGTTGTAAATATCGCACCTAAAAAGTAAGATGATATGAATAAAGGAGTGATCGTCGCTCGATCTAGAAATAATTGTACAATATAAAAAAACAAGATAGAAGAAGAGAATCTGTCAATCGCTAATAAGTCGAGCATTTTAAAATTTAAATTTATGATATTTCTATACAGTTAAAAAATAAACTCATTTTCCTTCTGCCTTCCACTTCTTTTCCAGTCGCTGCATCTTCTTTTCTTGATTTCGTCTCTTCTGATTTGCTTGTCCTATCTTATGCAAAGTGGCAAGTTGCGTCATGTCGAGACTACTGGTTGGAAGTCGTGTGCGAGTGCTTCTCCGAGTCGACGAACTAGCGAGTGTATCGGATTCCCATTCATTTAACGAAATGAATGTAGTAGGAATGTCTTCGGGATAAGGACTGAATGGCAGAGACGAATCATCAGGATAAGGGCTGAATGGTAAAGACGAGTCTGGTGACGCTAAACAAGTAGTCAGTAAATAACAACACTAGAATCAAATAAAGTATAATACCTTCCACGACACGTTTGAAGAACCCCTCTTTCGTTTCTTGGATCACAGGTGCATCCGATAGTTGTCCTACTGCTTGCACTGTATTGTATTGCACAGCAGCTTCAACGATTCTGTTAAACGACATAGGGTCTGTTTCGAGCACAGCGACTGCCAATTCGAACAAAGCGAATTTAGAATCCATGTAGAATGAAGTGTGTTTGTTTTGTTCTTAAAAAAACAAATAATTAGAATACATCTTTTTGTTGAATTTCCTATTTCGCGCACTTTCCTTTTTCCTATTTTTAGATTCCCCGATTCGTGTCTATTTTTAGACGCGGGGTGCTTCAATCTATTTTTAGATTGAAGCACTTCTTTATTTCCTCTCTTTTTTTATAGAAACACTTGTTTTTTTTTTATAATTTAACTTCTTATTTCATTCTCGTTAGACACATGGTCTGTTTCATGATTTGATCTTGAAGTGATACAATATTCTTTAACTTATCTCCGTCTACAAGATGTGTTTCCCCATTGTCTGTTTGAACCATTGCTTCTCTCATAGCTTGATCATATAAAGACCGCGAATCTCGAAGAAGATCTGTTATTACTTCTTTGGGACGAATGTTATGAAATCGAACGTGATTGGAAAATGTCACCTCGGTCATCGCTTTCCCAGTATATGGATAAACATGTTCGTGATAATGAGAAGCAGCCCACGTGCATCGACGTTTGAGATCTTTGTCGTCCATTTCGAGCAGTGATTGTAATGCTTTGTATTCTACACTGTAAGCGTCCTTGGCAGGGAACTGACACATGTAACAGTATTCATGCTCTTCGACATTTCCATTAGGTAGTCGCCAATCGATCTTTTTCAATGATTGATATGAAACCTCAGTCGGGACAGGATCACCTAAATTATCTGCACCTTCTGCTATTCTATTATTTCGAGGCTCACCTTCTACTTCCATTCGATTATTTCGAGACATTTAGTATGATAATACATCCGTAATGTCATATCTGCAAACGATGAACGAGCTGGTTCAACGCGTCGAATTACTGGCAATTAGCAATCGACACGAAGCGGAGTTGTCAGAAAAGGAACAGAATTTGATCGAAAAGTTACAAGCATTGCATGAAGACTATGTCTCAGCCATTGTTGGTCTTGATGGATGTGAATACATAACCAATCTCGTCAAGCGCGGAAAAGATGTAACAGCAGACGGCTTCAACGTATTCCGTGAGATTCAGAAGAAACTGGCCCAGTTTGTGATCAATCCCTCGATACGGGTGTCACGATCTCCGATGCAGATCGAGTTTCACAACCGAGTCTTGTTAGCGTTATTGCCTCATATTTATGGACGAGAATGGGCGATGAATCAAGATGCCGTGTTGAAGCGTCACAATCTACACTCGCTTCGTCAACACTTATTACTATCTTGTCCTCGAAGATTTGGGAAAACGACCGGAGTGGCGATGCTTGTCGCTGCAGTATTGTATTGTATCCCTAAACAAATCAAGATCATCGTGTGTTGTCAGAATACAGCTGCAGCGATGGTGATGATCAAATGCATCTTGCTCTTATTGGATCAATTGTCCGCCAATGATTCCGTGTTCTTCGTGAGTAACAACAATCGTCCAACGATCATCTATTCTCGTCAAAAACGAAAAGATGATCCAACAGCCAGTACTGTGACCGGTATTCCATCCGGTTCAGACAATATCAGAGGAGGTGATGGAGACATCATCATATTTGACGAAATGGCCTTTTTAAAGAGTTCAGTCATTTCCGTGGTCGCCCCGATGCTACGCAAAGAAGGTTCTATTTTGATTGGATTATCGTCTCTCCAAAAGGATAATGCGAGTTTCTTCACTCGGCTACTCGACGAGAAAGATCAACATGGTAATCTCTTATTCGAAGTGTATCGATCGGAACTCGTGTGTTATGAATGTCGTCAGAAAAACGCAAACATTGCTTGTCCTCATTTAGAGGATGATCTCCCAGACTTCTTGACTCGGAATGCCGACGAGGTGATTCGCGCATTGATGAGTTCAGATAATTTATTATATCAGACAGAAATTTTGGGAATTACACATTCACTCTCAGTTCAAGCTCTAAACGCTGTACACTTGAAGGAATTTTATGATTCAGTACCATTACATCCACAAGAAGATATTTACATGGTTCATATATTCGTTGATCCATCAGGTGGAGGCACATCAAACAGCGCAATCGTCTCATTCGTGATTCTTGCCGACTACGAGATCGTGGTATTCTCTTCTTCTTCTTCTAAATCTAATGACATTTTTGGTTTTTGTGTTGGGTAGGGTAAGTAGACACGTTGTCCATGCAATTGTTGCCAATTCATTCCATATGGATCAATATTACACGCATTGAAATTGATAATATCAGCAGCAAAATCAACGATCGTTGTTCCATCTCCATTTAATAATTTATTGAGACGATCATTGATTTCGGTAATCAATGCAGTGAAACGATGAAGATGAGTCGAACACGACTTTCGCAGTCGATCACACATCCATTCATCCTTGTACATGCCAATAATCATCAACGCGATCAAGATCATCCTCTGCTCCCCTGTCTCGGGACACTTGACTTCGCAAAACACTGATGGATCGAGGACCCATACCGCTTTGCGTTTATTCGCATCTTTCATCTGTTTCACGAATCCCCCAAACTCTCTTTTTAATTTCTCTGTTGAATATGAGATTATCTCATCAATTAATGTTTTTTCCATTCATAGATCGTTGGATGTGACGACGTGTCCCTCAAAAATGGCGGTATCGTCTTTGTTTTTTTTCTAATTTGTAATTTGAATTATGAACTCATTTTTTCTTTTTTTTGTAGGTGGAACACAAGATACGGAAATTGATGCAACTGTTAAGCACATCGACCACATACGCAAAATTCCCGGACTTCGACAAGCAACTATGATTTTGTACATTGAAGGAAATTTTGGTGGATGGCCAATGACACAGCGATTATTTTCATCTGTAAAACAATTGTCCTCGGCACGAGTGCTTGCTGTTCGTGAATTGCGTCGAGAAGGCAGTCGAGACGAGAAAGATGTTGGACTTTATACTCGTCGAAACGATAAATATTTGGCTGTGGAATTATTCAACGCATTGCTCGCAAGCAAGAAAATACGCTTCCATCCTTTATTTTGTTCAGTATTCAAGTGTCCCGATGGTACCTCGAGGAAAGATTATCTCTACAAACAATTGCTACAATTGGAATATCGAGTGAGTGATGCGAAGGAATGGGGCCAGAAACAATATAAGATATCGGGAAAGGCTAGAGGACCGGATGATTGTGGTATGGGATTGATTCTCGGAGTTCTGCATGCTGTATTTCTGATGAGTGATGCAGATTATATTCAATTGGCTTTTCCATTATTTGTACCATTTAATAGAAGTCATATTACCGAAATATACAAGGATGAATATGCAAAAAGAGACATCTCTTTAATTAATTAATCGATTGTTGGTAAAAAAATCGATATTAAACTCACTCTATTTTCTTTTGAGTCACTGGAATTTCTTCAACCCCTTCGGAAGATGATGATTCCGTGGGCGGAACGGATTCTTCTTCTACATATTCTTCAGAATCCTCGTCGATATCATATGCTTCACCCAGTTTCACGTTTCTCACTTCCTTGTTTTCCATAATGAATGTGACTGTTCCTTCCTCGAGTTTCACCGTCTTTCCGATCTCGAACGAGAGATGCATATTCACCTTGATTTTTCGCTTATCCCCTCTTTTATCTTTTTCAGCCATTTGTGTGTTATTTTTCTCAAAAATAAATCTTTGGTAGAATGAATTGTGATTCTTTTTTTCGAAATGTGTTTATTTTTGCTAAAAAGATTTTTGGCGCGAATGGATATGTGTAAGATTTCTTCACGATGACTAGAAATGAGTACGCTTACAGGAGATTCCAAAGAGGAATGGGATGTGATGTTAGACGATGAGGAAGATGACAAAGAAACGATCGAAGAAGAAGATGAAGAGGATGAAAAAGAAGATCAAGAAGAGGAAGAAGTTAAAGAAGCAGAAAGCGAGGAAGAAGTTGAAAGTGAGGAAGAAGTTGAAGAAGCAGCAAGCGAGGAAGAAGAAGAAGAAACAGAGGAGCAAGTAACAACGATAAGCAAGGATGAGCTATTAGCTCGTATAAGACGTTTCATGTAATCTCTCTATCTCTCTTTCTCAACTTATTAAACCCGTTTCCACATTCTGCTACAATTCGAAGGGTATTGTTTACCAGTTGTCGAATTTGAGAAGTTTCAGTTTCCGTTTTAGTTTCAGTTTCAGTCTCGATATCAAACACATCCTTGACCGACTTGCGTCTTGGTGGTGCGTATAAACTAATGACATCCGAAGGTTGGAGTTTGCGATCCATCGAAGAGAAACTCGATTGAACACTTACAAAACTTCCAACACTCTCATCTGATCGCGAGAAACTCAATGGTCGTTGTTCGAAAACCGCATCCGATGTGCCAAACGATTTAAGTCGTTTTTCGTAGTCTTCGACGAGTAATTTTAGACGTTTATTTTCTTCCAATAGTGCGTTGTATCGAGCCAATAAAGTGTCACTGTCCACGACTCGTTTGGGATTCACTTTGATCGATCGAATATCTAAACCGAAACGCAACGAATCAATTGATTCAAGTGTGTAGATCGAATCAGGTCGGATCGTGATTATAAATCGAGTCTTAATGTGACCGCCAATATGTTTGCCCAATAACACATTCAGTGTAGTATCGCGCATGCCAGCAATCATTCGTACTTGTTGACCCGATTGTTGCATCGCTTTCACGTTATTCACGTAAGTCCGCAATAACGACAAGTCACTGTTGATATAGCCAGTCTCTTCCTTGGCCAATCCAGTAGCCAGCGAAGATTTGAGACGTTCCGAACCAGACAAATCGACACAGTGAAATTGCGCGATCGATTTCTCACCATTGGGATGCTTCTTGGCGACCGTGAAACGAGTGATCACATGAGAACGAGTCGAGTACTCATTTAATTTGGTTTCCCGAACCACCCGACGATCATTCGCTTCACGATACGCGTCCCAGAACACAGTCAAGTTGGTCAGCTCGATGGTCTTCGGACAATTGCGGTATTTCATTTCCAATGGTTGATCAGCCAACAAATCGTATGCTCTGTCCATATAGATCTCAATAAATGATAATTGAACACGGAGTGCCTCTGGACTATTGATCAATGTCAACGCGATGTTGGGGACTAATCCCAAGTTCTCGGTTGTTCCAAACATAGTATACGTCTTGCCACTTCCTGATTGACCAAATGCGAAAATGGTTGCACTGTATCCATTTTGAACATCTTCTAATAAAGGTTTAGCGACCTCTGTGAATACATGTTGTTGATCATTTAAAAATCCATCAATATCAAACGATTTCGTATTTATTTTTATTCGCTGCTGAGTTTCATCAATTTCAAACTCAGAACTAGGAACATCTCTTAATCTGCAATAAACTTTTATTTTCTCCATTTAGTTAATCGGTCGGTATAGATCTCGGTCGTTCGGAGCCATCGCACGACCATACACATCACTCATCATCCCTTCATAATGTCTGCCGAACAAACTATTACCGACAACGTGACGGCCATTTATAATCCAATATTCATCCAAATAGGAGATTGCAGGCCCCTTTTTATTGTACGAGCGTCTCAAATCGGAGAATTCGGTCAGGGATGCTGCGCGATCACCCAACTGCTTTGCTATCATATCTCCCGAACCTTTTATTTGTTTAACGTCTGCGTATTCGAATGTACTCATTGAAGCGGTAGAATTGGATCCTCCAGGGAACGTCCCTGATACATGAATGAATGGATACTTCTCGGGGGCGATATCTCCTTCCAGTCCGAAGAAATAAAGATCATCATCTCTGTCTGAAAACAAATTGATGTCTCCGACTTTATCGAATGATTTTTTTGTAGCCTCTTTTCCATCTCCTTTGATGCGTTTGATGATTCGTATGTTTGGCAATCCGAGCAATCCTTCTGGGCGGACAACAGCCATTCCCGAAAAGAATACAGTGTGTTCAGTCACCGACAATTGTTGAATATTCAATCCAAGTTTTGTTGTTAGATCACTTACGAACAGACGAGGTTTATTTGCATCACTTATGAGGACACCTGAACTTGTCTCATATATAGCTGGACGAAGAATGAGTACACTACCAGTAATAGGATTTCCCAACGAATCGTGATCAGGCACCTTTAAATTGGTGAAAATGTCAAGCTTGCGATCATAAAATCTGATCACTTCATTAACTTCGGCAATCATGTGATGAAGGATCTTTACAGTGTTTCTGAATGGAGGAACAGCAGGGCCCAGATTCGAAGGGAGCGGCAATGGACCGACTTGTACGATCTTCAAACCCAGCAACTTCTCGATCAACAGACTGATTTCAGCGATTGATTTAGATTCGATCACAGTTTCAAGTTGTCTGTTGGCATGTCGCATCAGAGCAATGTCGAGTCCTTCATCGGTGACCATTGTTTTGAATCCACCTCGGATTCCACGTCGTTGGGCGATTTCTTTGACTACACCCATTAAATACGCCAACCCAGCTGTTCTTCCCTTAGTAATAGCACCAAACGTATCTCGGATGAAATTCACAGATTCTTCGAGATTGCCACTATTCCAAGAATGAGTGTCTCGGGGATCAGAAGGACCATAAGGGAGTGACGGAGGCACATTCGCGATGATTCCAGACAAAATGATCATCGCTAAAGTTCCAGCCGCACCTTGAGATTGCTGTTGTCGCAACAATTCCCACATTTTTTTACCTCGTGGAGTTTGCAACGCGATGTATTCAATTTCCATACCGTGTGCATATCGACTTGGAGTGGTATTGACATCGATCGTCTTCAAATGTCCTTTGGGTCCGGGCACGAGAGGAGCGGTTTCCACAAACGGAGATGTTCCGACTTGAATCACATGGTGTTTGATTGTGGTTTCTCCAGGCATCAGTTTATGGACTTCCACTAACTCAAACAATGGTGCGGCAACTTCAGCAAAGTCGGTCATCACGATCAATTCTTCTTGAGGTGCCTCCAATTGGATCAATTGTCCAGAATTGCCGGTTGTCAACATTCCAATGTAGGGATTGCTATTAGAGAAAGAAGGAGAATACTGGGAGATGGGTCCAGCATACTTGGCTAATAGGGCGCCTACTTCAGGGCTAAACGGAACAATGCCCGACTGGTGATTGAAAGGAGCCAACATTATCACGGACTGGAAACTTCCGTTTTAACATACTTTGTAGAATGTATATAAAAGTAAATAAGGGAATACAAACGTTAATTATATTTATGCCAGATTCTCATGTGTATTTGTTAGATGTATATAAAAAATGAGACATCCTTTTCTGATTCATCCGCAATTTATTTTCATCTACTCAGTGGCGCTTGTCGTCGGGTTCAATGTACTGGTTGCACTCGATGAAGATTGGATGTATCCGATGGCCACTCTTCAAGTACCATTGACCATGGTATACTTGATGATTGCGTATCATACTTATTATCACAAAATGGTTCCTCATCCTCGCGATATAATTGTGGTGTGGATGCTGAAACTGGGTGCTGACATTTCTGGTCTAGTGAATCATATTATTCGATACGAAGTAACTCAACCAACTCAATTTGCATTTTTAATTACTTTTATTTGTTTCGATCTTTATGCTGCTCTCTGTATTTCCAATTTCATGGTTGTTTGTCTGGGAGCGGAGCAGGCTTATCTGTCATCGAATACCAAAACATTGTTAGGCGATCAATCACGTCGCCAAAAACCGACGGTGGAAGTGGAGGTGTTGGTGGAATCTCCTTCTTCGCCTTCACGGGTTCCGGAATCTCCTTCTCCTTCTCGGGTTTTGGAAAAAACGAGAGGAAAACGTCATGTGAAGTAATTGTTTGTTCGATCAACGGGATATAACGAATATACGCATGAGTCAAAATACAAGCAAATATCACGGTAGCTACTAGCTTAATAATGTAATGCGAATATGATATTAATAAACATATTGTAATTAAAACGAACGCGATGATGAATAAATGCGGAACACTCATAATTCAAAGGACAAAAATCACGAGACAAATTTTGCTAACAGAAACTGGCGATATGGACGATTTGAACCTCCCGATGCCGATTGATGATAAATACAATAAAGGAAAGACCGAGATGACAGTAAAGGCTGAATTTTCTGCTGCAGTTGCTAGTGCCGTTATATATGCAGCCGGTTTACCATCTGACGATTCTGTTTACAAACGACGAGCTCACTATCTCCAGCTACAGACCAATAAAATGAAAGCTGATAAAGTGTAATACAATTTACAATACGAGAAAACTAAAGCTTATAAGAAATAATGTATTTGGAACAGTTGTGTGAATATGAATCTTTGCTGAGACTGGCACAATGTCGTTGAGCGCATGAATAAACTCGTTGTCTTTGCGAATTCGTTCTTGTTCAACCATCACTTCGATATCATTGCGCACTACGAGACTTGAACTCTGTTTTTTTTCTGCTCTGTACTCTTCGACAATGGCATTTGGGATCGTCGATTGCTGGATTCCAATCATTCGCGCGATCTGTTGATCTGTGATGTACTCTTTGCGAATCGTGTATATCTCTTCGGGCACATTGGTAGATTGACGAACAAAGGGATAGCCGAACGTGATCTCCCTTTCGAAATTAGTTAGACGATGTTTAGTCCAATTGATTTCGTTGTCTTTGTGTTTGGTTTTGATCGTCAACACTCCCGCCATCCTGTTATTCTCACCCTTATGTTCCGTTTTGTTATTGATCTCACTTTTATGCTTCGGGAGAGCTGTCACAGAGTGCAACACAATCTTCGTGAATAATACCGAATGTAGTTCCGGATGATCACACAAGATAAAATTCTCGAGCGGTACAGTAATTTTATCGTCATCTTTGCATGATACGAATTGTCTCTTGAATTTGTTAATATATTCCGATGTCAAATGACTACTGCCGGGTATGTCTAATACATCCTCGGGACAATCGTGCGACATGTTCCTTGAAAGTAAGAATAAAATAACATATCAAACGGTGATAGACGTGATCAAATCGAACAATATTCAAACATGGAGACAGTGCTTCGCGTTGATGGCAGGAGAATGGATGCAAGAACATGTGGATATCGCCAACGACTTCTTTGAATTGATAATGGATCGAGCAAGAGAATCCAAATGCACAGGTAAAGAATAATAGTAAAAAATGAAATGTATTAACAATCAAACAGGGAATTGGACGTATCAAGGAACACCTTTTCTTCTGTTGTGTCATTCGGATGAGATCGACTCGATTTTAAAGTCGTCGTTCCAAGAGAATGTCATGTGTGCGGGTTCTGTGATTTATTTTATTAAAGAGTATTTAATGAATCGACAGACGAATCGGAACATTGCTGTGAATCCGCGATTGTTAACTGAACTGATCGAGAAGACAAATAAGTTGGATATCAATTCTGAATTTAATCGCAGAATTGTCCAGGATCTTACCGGCTGTTACTTGGATGCTGGCTCGACGTTGCTCTATTTATTGTTGCATCCAAATTCAATCGACGTTGCTTCTCCCGTTGATATCTTGAAATTCCTGAAACCAGGCAATACTGCGAAACTTGATCTGGTTGCATGTGATGGGAAAGCTGCTAGTTCCGAGAAACGAAAACAACTCCCGTGTCATCTGTACGACGTTCTTTGTTTCTGGATGTTCGCATATCTATATCAAGTCGAAACTCCCCATCACACCGACTTTGCAGACAATTTTTATGTGCCATGGCACATGTGGGGACTCCCGAAAGCGCGAGATCTGGTCGAACTGAAGCAACGACATCAACCTCGCAGACCGATCATTTGTCATGTGGGAGAGTCGGCGTGGATGGTACATGATCATCAGCTGGGATGTTTCATGTGCGATAATTCTGTGAATGCAATAGCTACTTGGATCTTTATTCTCAAAAGATACAACAACACAGATGAATTCCATAATGAATTACCCGAGATTCTTAAGAATTGCATTTAACGTTCCAATGAGTTGTTGATGATTGTATCTAATTGCGTGATCAGCTGTTGATTCATAGCATAACATCAATAACGTCCTTTGTCTATCCGAAACTCTTTTCAATAAAACAATGAATATGTTAGCTATATTGTATATGGAGTTGTCGTCAATTTTGGCTTCCATCTGACACAATTCATCTGCCATCTGGTTGATATCACTGAGATCGAACTTATTCGAATTAAATGGCTCTCTATTAACTTCAATCTTTCGTTTATATTCCGTTAACATCTTTTCATAACGTTCTGATACTGCAAGATTATTCTCATTTTGTTTAATTGCGGATATCAGAGATTCGATCTGCGTTTTGATTTCGTCGGACATGTTTTCTTTGTCACGATGAATTATGAGAAGACAAATTTTCCAGAAATTTATTTATTTTCCGATATTTTTAAGAATGACGTGTAATACTTTATGAAGTTCAGGCCAGTTGAATTTGATTGCGTACTCGGGAGTCCCACACAAGTTAAGAAGTTCCTTTTGGATCGGAGAAGCCATTTTCAGTAAATCATTAACTTGATCAACTATTTCTTGTACCACTTTGTCGTTCTTGGTCAGTTTACACATCCTTTCAATCGTCCATTGGAGATGGTATTCAGAGGCTTCGAGTTGTCCCGGTTTCTTCATTCTAATCGCTTCATTGTGAAAAGCGACGTTCAGATCATACAGTGCTACTAATTGTTCATATAACACCGAATTGTGAATTACAGTCTCGTTTTCGTAGTATTTTTTTATTAAAGACTCTATAGCACTGTTCATTCCTTTTTTTTCCTTCTGGGAAAAAAAAGGCTAATAAGAAGCACGTGCGTGTACTTCGATTCGAGGATTCAGGGTCCAAGAATCCTCGATTATTACATCCATTTCCGATTTCTTGTTCATCATGATGTAATTGACAGCCTCGGTATCGGATACCACGTGCATAATCGACAATCGTTCGGACTCTGGTCTGATGATGGTGACTACACCATTAATGTCGATCAATGTTGGATGAATCGAGATCGTCCAATAATCTTGAACAATCGCTTTGATACATGGATCGAATACTTTGGCTTCGCTTTGGTTGATATATGTGATGAACATATCGATGTCGTCAGCAGTGCACCCAAAGAATTTCACTCGCATTTTCGCTTTCTCTTCTTTGCATTTTGCTAATAACTTCAATATCGCCTGGACGTGAGGCGGTGATACCATTGCGTTGAGGTGATTTGAAAGAGGATCGCTAACGAATCCACCTTCTTTGCGACACTCAGGACATTTGCCATCTTCGATATGAAGAGCGCAATTCGCACATACGGTATGGATACAATTGGCTCCTCGTTCGGCTATCACCATGAATTTGAAACATACAGGACAAGAGGTCTTGCGCGTCAGGTACTCAATCGTCTCCTGGG
>ERZ1292625.1392-Hain-H41-01um-R1-1392-length-29111-cov-12_pt1 | contig 29111 bp, 16 predicted proteins | sample MGYA00564400_ERZ1292625 | MGnify/ENA primary metagenome ERZ1292625 (study PRJEB36523, sample SAMEA6512639) | groundwater metagenome | collected 2019-01-08 | study: AquaDiva: Metagenomics assemblies of 32 groundwater samples | reverse complement strand
AATACTATGTGGATTCTCTTTCCGAAAACACGAAGCGTGGTTTGCGCCAAAAAGTCCGTAGAGGCGAATATCCGAGCGTTGCGCCGATTGGATATATCAACGATGTGCGAACAAAAAGTATTGTTGTTGACCGCAAGAAAGCTCGGATTATTCGCCAAGCATTTGAGTTATACGCAAAAGGTAATTCGCGGTTAGAGGACATTTCGGACTTTTTGGCGCAACGCGGAATTATGTCCCGCGGCGGAAAGAGAATCCACAAGACGAGGGCGACTTTTATCCTCTCAAATCCGTTCTACACCGGATTATTCAAATACGGCGGCGAACTCCACGAAGGAAAGTACGAGCCAATCATCACAAAGAAACTTTTTGATACGGCGCAAGAGATTTTGAAGGAGCGAGGCAAGCCGAGGCACAAACAAAAAAATGAACCACAAGCATTTTGCGGTCTTATCTCTTGCGCCGAATGCGACATGATGATAACTGCCGAAAAACAGAAAGGGCATATCTACTATCGCTGTACCAAAAAGAAAATTAAGTGCGCTCAACCGTATGTGCGCGAAGAAGAATTGGATCGGCAGTTATCATCCCTTATTCAAAAAGTTTCTTTGCGACCGGATTGGGCGGAAAAATTACTTACTATGACAGAAAAAGATAAAGCAGTATCCGCCCAATCCATTTCTGCTTTTGTTCAGGAAAGCCAAAACAAAATCTGCGCCATACAAACCAAGCTCCAGCGACTTTTGGATGGCTATTTAGAGCAGGATATTGAGCGCGAAATCTACCGAATTGAAAAAGCAAAGTTATTAAGCGAAAAGAAGTCGCTGGACGAAAAAATGGCGCGGATTGAACAAAAGCAAAATGATTGGCTCGAACCGATGAAAGTATGGATAAAAGTCGCTTCAACCCTCGTCAAAATCGCAAGGGATAGCAACCTTCTTCAAAAGAAGGTTGCCGCCAAAGAAATCTTTGGCTCGAACCTGCGCTTGGCGAGCCGCGCCGTGCGCGGCGAGCCAGTGTTTCCATACCTTTCCGCGCTTCGCGCGGCCGAATCGGTCGGGCAAAAATCGGAAAGTTTGATATTGGTGACCCTACCGGGAATCGAACCCGGCTTCCGAGCTTGAAAAGCTCGTGTCCTAACCGATAGACGATAGGGCCTAGAAACTTTGAGATAATAACATTTTTGGACGAAAAGACAAAAAATGATATAGTGCCAACACTTGGAAGAGTGGCTGAGTGGTTGAAGGCACCGGTTTCGAAAACCGGCAGGCTCGCAAGGGTCTCGTGAGTTCAAATCTCACCTCTTCCGCTAAATATTATGAAAATCCTAGCGATAGAGACAAGTTGTGATGAGACAGCGGTAACGCTTCTTGAGATGAGTGGCAGACTTGAGAGACCAGATATTGAGGTCTTGGGAGACTCTTTGCTTTCTCAAATTGAACTTCATGAAAAATATGGTGGTGTATATCCTAATCTTGCCAAAAGAGAGCACGAGAAGAACCTGCCCATTTTACTTGAAAAAACCCTTAAAGAGGCAGGAGAGAGCCCAGAATCCCCTCAAATAGACGCTATTGCCGTCACAGAGGGTCCAGGGCTTGAACCAGCTCTGTGGGTTGGAATTAACTTCGCATTAGAGCTTGGAAGAAAGTGGGGTAAACCCGTGATACCGGTAAACCATATGGAAGGACATATTTTTTCTACTCTTTATAAAATGTCCGAAAAAGATTCTTTGAAACTACCGGCACTAGCGCTCTTGGTCTCTGGTGGGCATACAGAGTTGGTGGTAGTAAAAGATTTTAGAGATTACGAAATCATTGGTCGCACACGCGACGATGCGGTTGGAGAAGCCTTTGATAAAGTGGCGCGCATGCTTGGGCTTCCGTATCCAGGTGGACCAAAAATTTCTGGGCTTGCAGAATCGTCAAGAGCAAAGAAAAAGAAAATCGAAATAGAGTTCCCAAGACCAATGATACATTCTAAAGAGCTTGATTTTTCTTTCTCTGGGCTTAAAACTGCAGTGCTTTATAAACTAAAGAGTGAGCTTAGGACTGATGGTGAATTTAAAGAGGATGTTTCTAGGGCCTTTGAAGATGCTGCCGTGGGCGTACTTGTAGAAAAAACTAGAAGAGCACTTCTAGAATCAGGAAAAGGGATAAAAACTCTCATTGCCGCAGGTGGAGTTTCTGCCAACCTTCATCTCTCTCGCGAATTAGAAAAGCTTGCAAGTGAGTTCCCCAGTTTAGCCCTTCATCTACCAATAAAATACTTAACTACAGACAATGCCGTAATGATCGGTATCGCAGCATTTATACGAGTGACCAGGAACCCGGAAATCTTGAGAGATCAAGTAAAAATAGAAGCAAGAGGAAACCTTTCTATTTCTTAGGCCCCATAACTATCACCTTTTCGGTAGATTCTTTTTTTATTGGTTCAATAGAAATCTCTTTGTCTGCTCCAGATGAGGTTGTTGATTTAAACCAGGCTACACCAACCAAATACCATGACTTGAAAGAAGCTCTGATAGAGGCATGTTCTGGGTAGATTGATGTCCAGATAAGCGAGACGATAAGAGCTACAACAAGTGGTAAAACAAACCACCAACCAAGTAAGTATGCAATTACTGTAGCGACAAGAAGTCCTGTATTTATCACAAGCCACTTAGTAATGAATCTTTTTCGGGAAACATTGGCACCAACAGCATTCTTGTATAGGACATCCTTAAGGACATTTCCAATAATATAAAGGGCAACTAACATTACCGCTAGTCCGTAAAGAGATTTAGTCATGTCCATTAGAGAGTTTGGTGCCGCAAATATTGCTGTGGCTAGATTACTGAAGCCTTCTCCTTTAGCACCACCATCTTTTTCACCTACTACCGGTAGGATAACTTGGTCGCTCGTGGTTGAAGAGTTGTTTTCTCCTGATACTCCTGAAAATGGAAGTTCTGGGTTAATTCCTCTGGCTCTTAGACTCTCAAGAAGTTCTTTGAAAGCGGCAATTTCATTGGCTTGAGCTTCGTTTATTGGGAAGAGACGCTGGCAATATATCTCGTTTACTTTCTTTAAGGTCAATATATAGACATATCCTGTAGAGCTTGTGTGGCCCCAAGGCTCAAGAACATCACCAAAGTATTTAACTTGGAACGTTGAGACAGCTTCAAATGTAGCCTGGTCAAATATACCAGTAAGAGATACTCTGTCGTGTCCTTCAAAGTTTTTTAGAAATGCCTGTAATTTTAATACTTCTACTCTGTCATTCGGGAAATCTATTCTCATGTAGTCTCTTAGATAGAAACATGAAGCTTCTGCCACTGTTGATGCTCCAAGTACCAATCCGTCATTTTCAGTGTTGTCAGATGGAATATATGAATTTGGATTACCTGCATTACCATCAGAGTGGCATCCGGGATCAAGAGTATCTACAAGACCATCCCCATCGTCGTCACGCGAGTTTGAACATGGTGCATTGCCACCACCACCTCCACCGCCCCCTCCGTATGTACAAGGAAGAGGCTTACCTTCGTTATTGGCGTTATCATCTGTACAAATGGTTGGTGGTGGTAGAGCATCAGTTTCATCATTATCGTTTGGATCGTAAGATTCCGAATTTTCTGGATTGTTATCACTGTGGCAACCTGGGTCTAGAGAATCAGCAAGTTGGTCTTCGTCATTATCTAGAGTATCCGAACAAATTGGTGTTGGAGGCACGCAGTCACCATTTTGAGAAACAAGTCCGCTAGGAATAGTAAGTTGTATACCTTCTAGATTTGCACAAACATCTGTGGGGTTTGTCTCGTCATTATCATTTGAGTCATAGGATTCTGGATTGCCTGGATCTGCGTCATTATGGCATCCTGGGTCACTCGTATCTACAAAGTTGTCGTTATCATTATCAAAACTATCAGAACATTCTGTTCTAACATAAACTTTAAGTGTTTTTTGTACTGCTACTGCACCATCGGTATCTGTAGCATCGTAAGTAACGTTGTAATCCCCCACAGTGTTTGTGTCTACAGTGTCTCCACCTACAACTAAGCTCGGTTCTGGATCATCCTCATCGTCATTTACTGTTGCATAGTTTAATGCGTCAAAAGTAGCGCCGAGTGTAAGAAATATTTCTTCAGTAGCAGTAATAACTGGCGAAGTGTTTTCATTGTTATCCTCTTCGTTTTCACATCCAAGGTCTTCTCCAAAATCTATAAGAGTGTCGCCATCGTTGTCTACGCCATCTGCACACTGTGATGGTGGTACACTTATTTTTACTGTACGAGTTTTTTGAGTAGCTGCTAGGCCGTCTGAGTCAGTTACATTATAAGTAATGACATATGTTCCAACTGTGGTTGTATCAACACTTCCGCTAACAACGACAGAGCTGGTTAAGTCGCCGTCTTCAAGATCAGAAGCAGTAAAACCTGGGTCAACATATGGCCCTTCGTTTGCCAATAAATTATCTGGGTTTGGACCATCGAGCGCAATAGTAGGAGCTTGGTTCTCGTGGTTAATGAAAACACATGAGACGATGTCGCTTGAACCGACGACAACACCCTCTACAGCAAGGGATGATAATGTTCCTAATGAAACATTTCCAACACTACACTTTGCATCAATGAGCTCAAATCCTTCCTTGGGTGTCTCTGTAATGCTATATGTGCCATCCTCAACTTCAACTGGAACAGTAAAACCATCAACACCGGTTACCAGAGAGCCAGGGCTTGAAACGTCTCCACTTATATTAAAACTCCAGAGAGCACCAGGCAGTCTATCCTCGGTGGTTGAAAGATTGTTATCTGCATCAATAAGTTTCTTTACAGTAATAGTGCCCCCACATAATTCATTGGCAAGTTTGGCCAAATCTTTGGCTAGTGATTCAAATCCAGAGGTATAAACAGCATCGGCACTTGAAATAGCTTTAAGATTATCAACTTTTAAATGATCACCAATACCGAAGGTGATAATTCTCACACCCTCACCCTTGATTTCATTGGCTTTAAGCACCGCCTGACCAAGAGCTGTTTGAATATTAGGGTGATTAGGATTACCGTCAGAAGCAAAAACGATTAAATCTGGGTGTTCTGAATTATCTCTCGGGTCAAGGGTGCCAAAGGCATCGTTTAGTCCGTCTGCCCAGTTGGTAGTGCCACCGGAAATTGGTGCGTTAATGGCTATGTTGAGTAAACCTAGATCATCTGTGAAGGTCTGTAAAACATTACCATCATCATCGAAATCCGTAACAGAAAAAAGGGTTGGTGTAGTGGGTAAAAATGCTCCAACAAACCCTTCAAAAGCATTTTTCATCTGACCAAGTTCGGTAGCATTAATACTGCCAGAACTGTCAAGAACTAGGGCAATATCGAGGCCACAAGAGTTACCAAGTTCAGGGTTGGGTACTACAATATTAGGAGGCGTTGAGGTTGCAGTATTGGCAAAAATAGCGGTCGGTAAGAGAAAAAAAACAAGAGAAAAAGCGAAAGCTACTTTTGACAGAGCCTTCTTCATGACTCTTTGGGGTAAAAATTGATTCATGGTTCATAAATTACGTTTTAATAAAGGAAAGTCAAGTATTGTGATGGTTTAGTTATTTTGTAAAATATCTTTTGTTTACAACATATATTTGTTATTTGTCTTTTATATAAATAATGTCTTTTATTAAGAGTCATTTATTTACTAAAGAGCACTTAAATTAGAGGATAATTTAGTTTGTATACAATTAGGTTTCCACATTAAAAGATTATGACTTTTAATTTTGTCCCTTAGACTTTGTAAAACTCCTGTCCCTAGGCGTGATATTATTAAATAACATATGAATAGTAAGTTTCTCAAACCCTACAGCCCAGAAAATACGGAGGCTCGTATATATAAGCTCTGGGAAGATAGTGGTTTTTTTAACCCAGACAACCTATCAGGAAAGCGTAAGAAGCCGTTTACCATAGTAATGCCGCCACCAAATGCTAACGGCAACCTGCATTCTGGGCATGCTCTTTTTATCACACTAGAAGACATTATTACTAGATTTAAGAGAATGTCTGGGTTTAAGACCCTCTGGCTACCTGGCGCTGACCATGCTGGCTTTGAAACTCAAGTAGTGTTTGAAAAGAAACTAGAGAAAGAGGGTTCTTCAAGATTTGGCATGGACCCTAAAGAGCTGTACCAAAAGATTCTAGACTTCACTCTTGAGAACAAGAAAAATATGGAGACGCAAGTACGCTTACTTGGCGCATCTTGCGATTGGTCCCGCGAGAAATTTACTCTAGATCCAGATGTCGTTTTGAAAACTCAAGAAACATTTAAAAAAATGTATGACGAAAAACTTATCTATCGAGGAGAAAGAACTGTTAATTGGTGTCCGAAACACGAGACCTCCCTATCCGAAGTAGAAACAGAATCTAACGAAGAAGTTTCACCCTTTTATTACTTTAAATATGGACCATTTGAGATTGGCACTGTAAGACCAGAAACTAAGTTTGGAGACAAGTACGTGGTGATGCATCCAAAAGACGATAGATATAAAAAGTATAAACATGGCGACAAACTAGATCTTGAGTGGATTAATGGCCCCATACAAGCAACAATTATTAAGGATGAGGCTGTAGATATGAAATTCGGTACGGGTGTTATGACCATCACTCCGTGGCACTCTCAAGTAGACCTAGAAATTGCCAAGCGACACAACTTAGATATTGAGCAAATAATAAATTGGCGCGGGAAACTTCTCTCAATTGCAGGAGAGTTTACGGGGATGAGCATAAAAGACGCAAGACCAAAAATTGTTGAAAAACTTCAATCAAAAGGACTGGTTACTCGAATAGATAATGAGTACAAAAATGTTATAAAAAGGTGTTACAAGTGTAATAACGTTATAGAACCTCAAGTAAAGAAACAGTGGTTTGTGAAAATGGAGCCACTCTCAAAGCTCGCGCTTGATGCCGTTAACAAAAAGAAAATTAAATTTATCCCCAATAACTACGAAAAGATTTTTAGGTACTGGATGGAGAACGCAATAGACTGGAACATTTCCCGTCAAATTGTCTGGGGAATCCCTATACCCGCGTGGTTTCGTAACGATGAAGTTTCGGTGGATATAAGTAAGCCGGCTGGTGAGGGCTGGAGTAAAGATCCAGATACATTTGATACTTGGTTTTCAAGCGGACAATGGCCTCTTCTCATGACAGATTACCCTAAAGGTGATGACTATAAGACTTTTTATCCAACCGATGTTATGGAAACTGGGCATGACCTTATTTTTAAATGGGTACCACGCATGGTGATTTTTGGTCTTTATTTATCAAAAAAAGTTCCCTTTCACACGGTTTATCTCCATGGTTTAGTCAATGACGCAGAAGGCAAAAAGATGAGTAAGTCAAAAGGAAATGTGGTGGATCCATTGGTTCTTACCCAAAAATACGGAACCGACGCTCTTCGCATGACCTTGGTCGTGGGCAATACCCCAGGAACAGACCTTTCTCTGAGAGAAGACAAAATTAAAGGATACAAAAATTTTGCCAATAAACTCTGGAACATTGCCCGCTTTGTGTTATCAAAAGAAAGAGATGGTAAGGCAGATAAAAAACTTATAAAAGAGTTTGACGCACTAGCCAAAGACATAACTCTTGATATGAATAATTATCGTTTTTATATTGCGGCAGAGAAGATTTATGCCTACATTTGGCATCGTTTTGCAGATGAGATTATTGAAGAAAGTAAAACTAAAGAAATCACAAGCGAGACATTGTACTATGTGTTAGAAAATTCGCTTAAACTGCTTCACCCATTTATGCCCTTTATTACTGAAGAAGTATGGCAGGAAATGGGTAAGAAAGATTTATTAATGATAGAACCTTGGCCAACATGATTGATACGGATATCATTCTTTATGCACTTATGGGTGGCATTCTACCAGCGCTCGTGTGGCTTCTCTTTTGGCTCCGCGAAGACTATAGACACCCAGAACCCAGAAAACTTCTTTTAAAAACTTTTCTACTTGGCATGGCGGCGGTAGTTGTTGTCTTGCCGTTTCAAAAAGCGATAGACTCAGCATTTCCTGGTGTTGTATTTATCGCCATGCTTATGTGGGTCATACTAGAAGAAGTCTTTAAGTTTGGAGGAGCTTATCTGGGCGGTATTAAGTCGGTTGATGACAACGAACCGGTTGATCCGATAGTTTATATGATTACTGCTGCACTCGGTTTTGCTGCTCTAGAGAACACTCTTTTTATACTTGATCCCCTTATAGAGAAAGAGGTGATGCATAGTGTAGTTGCTGGTAACCTGCGCTTTATTGGAGCAAGTTTATTGCATATCGTTTCTTCTGGTATTGTCGGTGTCTCGCTCGCCTTTTCATTTTATAAATCAAGAAAAAAGAAAGTTGCAAGCGTCCTAATTGGATTAACCGTTGCCGTTGCCTTCCACGTTAGTTTTAATCTCTTAATACTTCATCTAGGCAACTTGGGAGCTCTTCTTGGATTTGGGCTGGTGTGGATAGGTGTTGTCTGGTTACTCTTGGCGTTTGAGAAAGCAAAGGCAATTGCGCGATAACGGGTATGCCGATATAATTAATACACTATGCAAAATAAAAGATCTTTTTTTGAAAGACTCACTGGAGCAGTCAGACTTGATGAAGAGTTAGTAGAACCAGAAACACAACCAACCATTAGCAAGTCCCCCGCTAGACCAAGCGTATTTGAAGATGCAGAGGAAGAAGCTCAGCTTACCGTTGATGTCTATAACACACCTTCAGAGATTATTATAAAGACCATGGTGGCGGGGGTTCGTCCAGATGACCTAGATGTCTCAATTACCAGAGACTCCGTTACTGTTCGTGGGAAGCGTAGCGAAGATAGAACAGTTTCTGGTGATGAATACCTACATCGCGAACTTTACTGGGGTTCATTTGCTCGTACTATCGCCCTTCCAGAAGAGATTGATGTTGATGGAGCCGAGGCTGTGGAGAAATATGGCATGCTTGTATTAACTCTGCCCAAAATAGATAAAAACCGCGAGACGAAGCTACGGGTTAAGGGAAACTAGGGTGTCGAGAGGCGGGCTCGAACCGCCGACCCTTCGCTCTTCAGGCGAATGCTCTACCAACTGAGCTATCTCGACATAACTAGACTGCAAAACAATTTACAAAACTTAAGGCGTCTCAAGAAGTTCTTTTATTTGGTCAAAACTCTCCATTGCTGGCGCAAGAAACGGTTGAAGGTAAAGATAGCCCAGAACCAGTGGCACCACTATAATGGCAATCTTTATGACTCCCCAGAGAAATGCCCATTTAGCCTTTCTGTCTATTTTGTGTAAGATTTTGTTGTTCTCTTCTGAAAGCCTAAGGGTGCGCTCTAGAAGTACTTTCTCTTCAGGACTCATGGAGAAAAATTATATCAGAATATCGGTTTTTTTCAAATTCCGTGCTATATTTTTCCACACAAGCCTGCCTGCCGGTAGGCATGGCCCCCATGGCTCAACGGATAGAGCATTCCCGTCCTAAGGGAAAGATGTTGGTTCAATTCCTGCTGGGGGCACCAGATAATACTTTCACTTCATTCAAAAAAGTGAGTGCAGTCAATGAATTATATAATTTACCCTGGTGGCCATCATCAACAGTATTTTGTGGATCAAGTTCTTTTAAAGATTGAATCTTCCCTTCAAGCATCTTTCTTGCGTCTGCAAGTTTCATCCATTTAACTTTTTTACCAACTTCGTCTTCTTGCAAGGTTGTCGGGTGAACAGCTACTCCTGTGGTAATAACTAGAAAGCCATGCACCTCATATTTTTTCTTTAGGAACTCTCTGTATTGAATTACTGTTCCCAAAGGCTTAATAATATCTACATGTATCCCTGCCTCCTCCATGCATTCGCGTTGGAGCGCTTGCTCAAAAGTTTCTCCATATTCAACCTCCCCACCAATAAGCAAATCTGAAAATAAGAGCACATTATTTTTATCATCTAATACAACACCCTTAACTGTCGGTCTAATTACATAATCACCAGCGCCCTTGTCTTTCCCAAGAGTTAAAAGTATCTGCATATAGCCCCATTCTATCATTTTTCAACTCTTCAGCTAAATTATCAACAAATCCTTACCGGAATTAGTTGTGGAAAGTTCGATTCCCGTTTAGGGCACCAGTTTATGCCGAAAGAAGAAGTTTAGAGAGACTCTCGCGGTCAAAACCAACTACAATATCTTTACCATCAATAACTATCACAGGCACGCCCATCTGACCACTTTTATTGATCATTTCTCTCCTCTTATCTATATCGGTACCAACGTTATAATCGGTAAAAGGAATCTTGTTTTCGGTAAAAAACTCTTTGGCCATGTGGCAGAAGTGACAACTTGCTGTTGAATATATTTCTACTTTTTTCATTTACTCCCTATTATAGCAATCCAAAATCTTTTATACCATGGCAGACCCTCTCCATCTGTGGAACTCGCCGACCTTCTATCATCAACAAGAACTGCCACGTATTCCCCTTCTTGAGTGACACTAAATCTCTCTTTTATCTCATCTTTTATGCCTTCTTCAGTCTGGAGACGGGCAATACCCTCCTTAAGCTCCTGTTCCCGTACAGAAAGAGCTTGCGCCTTTTCCTCCAAATTTTTGGAGCGGTTGGAGCTCTCAATACTCTTACCTATAACCCCAATAGCACCCTTCGCTAGAAAAAAGGTAACAATAAAAAGAATAATAAGCGAAGGAAAAGAGTAGATAGCGCGTCTTACTTTTTGCTTTCTTTGTAGTTCTTTCATGCGGGTGGAAAGTGACTCCTTTTATGGTAACATAGACACAATGTTGTTCGACCGAAGACACAAGAAAAAAGTTAAAGTAGCTTGGATGGTTTTGTCCATCATAATCATCTTAAGCATGGTTCTCTTCTACGCACCATTTTTCTAGAGACTAGTCTCTACGGATCATCTTAAGAAAGACATCTTGAGGGATATTGACCTTGCCACGTTCTTTCATTTTCTTCTTACCTTTTTTCTGTTTCTCTCTAAGTTTCATCTTACGTGTAATGTCACCACCGTACATGTGTTGTGTCACATTCTTCTTCATACCACTTAAGGTGTGTGAGGAGATGATGCGCCCCAAGGCTTTTGCTTGAATCTTGGTGGTAAACATCTGTCTTGGTAGAACTGCTGCAAGTTTTTCTACAGCTTGCTCTGCTTCAGTCTCTATTTGCCGACTAGAAACAACTTTAGCAAATGCCGGAACCACCTCATCGGCAATCAAGATATCAAGACGGCTGACCTGGGCTTCTCTCTCGCCAGTCATGACATAAGAAATAGAACCAAAGCCAGAAGTAACACTCTTTAATTTGTCAAAAAAACCTCGCATGAGCTCTCTAAGAGGCATGCCAAACTTTAATGCCGTACGTACGCTCCCAATGTTTTCGGTTTCTTTCAACTCTGCTTCAAATTCGTAAAGAAGTTTAACAACTGCACTGGTGTAGTCTGGGGGAATAATAACAGTCACAACTACCCATGGTTCCAAAACTTTCGCAACTAGATGGTCTTCAGGAAAAAAAGATGGCGTATAAATAGTTTTTTCTTTCCCATCTTTAAAAATTATTTTGTAAGTAATACTTGGTAGCGTGATAACTAACGAAAGTTTAAACTCGCGACGCAGTCTCTCTGTAATAATCTCCAGATGAAGCATGCCCAAGAAACCTACTCTAAATCCCCTACCCAAGACTCCAGAAGACTCTTCTTCAAAAGAGAAGGCTGAATCCGATAAAGAGAGCTTTAAAAGAGCTTGCCGTAAAAAGGTGAAGTCGTCTTGGCTCTCCGGATAAACAGAGGCCCAAACAACGGGACGAGCCTTTTCATACCCAGGAAGCGCATGCCCAGTATCAGAGTTATAAGCAATTGTATCTCCGACAGAAGCTACCCCTGGTTCCTTAATACCAGTTACAATGTAGCCAATCTCTCCCACTTCAAGACTTCCCGATGCCTTCTCTTCTGGAGTAAATACACCAACTTCTAGAACTTGAAATTCTTTTCCGGCTATCTTAAATTTAAGTTTATCTCCTTTTTTTACTTTGCCGGAAAAGACACGCACGAATACGATAACTCCGCGATGATCAGAATATTTGAAGTCAAAAACCAAGGCACGAAGTGTTTCTACCTTTGTCGCCACTGGAGGTGGTATTCTCTCAATGATGGCATTCAAAAGAGACACAACCCCTTCTCCAGTTTTACCAGAGACCAATAAGACATCCTCTTTTTTTACTGACAACAACTTGAGGAGTTCCTCTTGTATTTCTTCCGTGCGAGCAAGTGGTGAATCTATCTTTGACACTACTGGGATAATAGAAAGCCCAGAATCTCTTGCTTGATTGAGAGTAGTTAGGGTCTGGGCTTGGACTCCTTGTGTGGCGTCTACAAGTAAAATTGAGCCCTCTACCGCCCCAAGAGCACGTGATACTTCATAAGAGAAATCTATGTGCCCAGGGGTATCTATTAGGTTAAGAATATGCCCTTGCCAGAGCATCTTCACTGGTTGCATCTTGATGGTAATACCACGCTCACGTTCAAGCTCCATAGAATCAAGTACTTGCTCGCGCATGTCTCGTTTCTCTATTGTTCCGGTCAACTCCAACATCCTATCTGCTAAAGTAGATTTGCCGTGGTCAATATGCGCAATAATTGAGAAATTCCTGATATTATTCATAAATACTCTAGGATTCTACACTATATCAGAGTCTGTAGTAACCATTTTTGATCTCCAGAATTTGCCCTTAATGGCATTCCAGACAAGAGTAAGCTCTTTGTTCTTAAGAAGAATTAAAACAATAATACCGAAAGCGACAGCTAGAAGTCCGGCACCAAAACCTTGGAAGAAAATCCCGACAAGAGAATCAGTATCAAGCACTGGTGAGAGAATATTAAGCCCGATATAGGCAGCTCCTCCCATAAAGACTGCTGCCGAGAGACTATCAAACAATGTTCTAATTACTCCAATAGAAAAACCTTTAAATCTTTTTTCAAACAAAATCCAGAGAAAGATAGTATTGATAATAGTAGCAATGGAGAATCCTAGTGGGAGCATTAAAACCACGGTGCCTGGCAAGTCTTCAACCTTCATAAGTGCGCTTATGAAGTAGCGAAATTCTTCCGAAGCATAAAACACTTGAACCAATCCCCAAGTGCCTAGAAGCATTAGAGATGTTGAAACAAGGTTAACAACAAGTGGAGTTTTAGTAAAACCGGCAGAGTAAAACCCTCTTATAAAAAGCATTCCGAGACATTGAAAAGCTGAAGATAAGACAAAAAGAGCAAGAGCTGCCGCGGTCAGACGAGTATCGTTCCAATCAAAGAGTCCGGAACCAAGAACAACCCTTACAATTTGGGCACGTAAAACGATGAAAAGAGCAGAGAGAGGAAGTGCCCAGAAAAGGATAAATTTCGCAGTAGTTGCGGACTGTTCTAAAAAAGCTTTAAAATTGCTTTCCTTAAAATAACGCGAAAGAGTTGGAAATGCAGCTAGAGAGTACGAAACACCGATGGTAGAGATAAGTACTGCCTGAAGGTTAAAGGAGAAAGAGAGCACAGATATTGAACCCGTTGGCATAAGAGACGCAAAAGACACTAAAAAGATTAAGGCAAGAGAGCTGGTAGAAAGAGCTAGTGTACGAGGTAAAGATATTTTTGCGACCTGTTTAATAAGAGGAAAATCAATTTTTGGAGAAAAGTGAGGGAAAAGTCCGAGCTTAACAACAAAAGGAATTTGCACTAGAGCATGTAAGAGCGCACCGATAATCACACCAATGGCCACGCCCATGATACCAAGACGTTCAGCCAGAAGGATTATGCCTATGATAATGCCGGCATTGTATAAAATCGGAGCCAGAGCATAGAGAGTAAAACGATTATAAACTTGAGTTAGAGAGCCAAATAAATTAGAAAGACCGAGGACAATAGGCGAAAGCAAAAGAATTCGTGAGATAAAAATAACTTGCTCAAGTGCTGGTGCCGAAAAACCCTTAAAGAGCATTTCTGAAATATTTGGCATAAATAAAAATGCCAAACCCGAAACGATGACAATCAGTAGCGAAAAGAAGGAAAAGATGTTGTTGAGAAATCCTCGAAGTTCATCACGTCCTTGAGATTCCTTTTCAACAATAAACGGTATAAGAACAGAGAGCGAAACAACTGAAGCCACTGTAACAAAAATAAAGTCAGGAACACGAAACGCGGCATAGTAGATGTCGAGCTCTGCGGAGGCACCAAAAATATGTGCCAAAAGTCTGTCGCGCAGAAAAGCCAGAACTTGGGATAGAAAAGCAAATAGACCCAAGAGAAGTGCCGCCTGATTAAGGGTTTCGGTCTCCCTGTAGAAAAAACCGAGAATCTTTTGCACCATTGGCTATCTAGTAACGCTATCTAAGAATGAGTCCTTGCCTGCCTTTAGATCCTTAATAATTTTTTGAACCTCTTCACTATCTGGATTAGTCTTAGAAAGGGCCTCAAACTGTTCCAGTGCTTCTTTTGGCCTTCCTTCTTGGGCAAGAGAGAGTCCTAGATAGTATTGAGCATTGGCGTAGTCTGGAGCAAGAGCGAGAGCCCTCTTAAAGGTTTCTTCAGCGCCCTTATAATCTCTAATTGAATACTTAAGCACTCCGAGTTCAAAATGAATTCCAGGGTTGTCTGGTGTAAGTGAGACTAAACGCTCAGCAGAAGTGATGGCGCCTCTAGTATTGCCTTCTTGAATCTCAAGTTGAGCAAGTAGAAGGTGAGCATCGGCATAGTCCTCTTTCAAGGCAATAGCGTTTCTTACAGCCGAAATTGCTGCCTTCCTGTCGCTCTTATTAAGCTCAAGTTGCGCTACAAAAAGCGGTATTTCTGGGTTTAGAGGGTTGTTTTTACTTGCCTCAGAGAAGGCAAAAGCCGCATTTTCATAAGCACCTGCTGTGGAGAGCGGTGTGGGCACAAGGGCGCTATAGACGAGCCCTAGCGCAATCCAGTTTTGATACCCTGACGGGTTAACTTCGGTAGCAAGCTTTGCTGACTCAATACTTACCCTTACGGCATCTTCAAAGGCTCTTTGGTTGTCCTCTGGTGTTCCCTCTGTAGCGTTTGCTGTAGCCTGTGCCTGCGCGAAGTTAATACGCGAGAGCGCAATGTAGTAGGTATCAGTGGGTTCAAAAGATATTGCTTTGCTTACCAGGCGCTCTGTCTCATCTAGAGAAACTTGCGCGGCATTTGAGAGGTCCACAGCATTCTTAAAGTAATAAGCGGCAGCGCTTTTCTCAAAGCTTGACCAACCCAGATAAATAGCCCCAATGGCCACCAGTGTAATAAGGGGCAAAGAAACAAAACGATTTTTAGGAGATTCTTTTAGGTTTACTGTGCGAGAGGACATTATCCCAGACGAGCGGCTAGCGGCTATAAGAACACCAGTAAAGATAAAGGCAAACATTAATACTGTTGCTGATGGTCCGTACACAAAACTAGAAGACCAGAGAAAGAAAACAATTAGAAGAGAGGCGACGAGAGTAAATCGTTCCGCTCGCGATTCAGGAAGGCGGGTCAAAACTTTGATTCCCAATGCAATAAGAAGAGCAAAAAATGCTAACCATAAAACAGTTCCAAGGGCACCCGTTGTGACCACTTGTGTCGGGAGAAATCCAACTCCAAAAGGAAATGTTAGAGACCAGAAAGGAGTTGCGTTAATGTCGACTGGTTTATATATAAGCCAGTCACGGTCAAATGTGTTTGGTCCGGAGCCAAGAAAACCTTCTTGCGAGAGTACGGCCTTTGAGATACCTAAGGTAGCAGAAAACGATGGGCGGACATCGAGATTCTGAACATTGAAGGTGCGAGATACAACGTCACTTAGAGGACTTTGGGTGCCGGAGACGGTTGGGTTAATGAGGAAGGCAAGAGAAACGATGCCGAGCACAATCGGTAAAAAGGTCGGCTTCAACAGGAAATTTTTTGAAGTCTCTGGGATTGATCCGGTACTTGAAAAGCGCTTTTCCATCTTCCAGAAATAAAGAACGAGAAGAACAGAGGCGGAAAGTGTAAGGCTGAAGGCGACAGAGAAATTAATGATTGCAAGAAGCACAACACCAAGAATGAAGGCAATATACACAAGGATTCTTGCCGAAAGCTTCATGGGAATAACGCCGAGAGCAAGGGCAGCGAAAGAAGAGAGAAGTCCAAATGAGACAGCTATGTCGGTCCAGTTGCCCAATGGATTGGCCATATTTCCGGAAAAGTTTCCGAAGTTCAAAACTTCCCCACCAAAGATAATCTTTACCATCACAAAGAGAGCCACGATGGAGATAGAGAGAAAAAAAGCAACAAGGGCTTGAAGAATACGCGAAGCATCGGTAAAAATAGTTCCAGCAAGAACCACCAAAACAGAGCCCAAAAGCATGTAACCAAAAGTCCCTACTTCAAAGTTATAACCAAGGAGTGAAAGAGAAGATGGTGTAGAAGATAGAGCCGACACCATATAAACCACTGGCAACAATACAACGAAAACAAGAACTGGATGCCAAGGGAAATCAACTTTGCCCTCTTTCCAAATATTTAGTAGAAACGCTAGCGCTAGGGCTACCGTACCGAGAACCAATAGCATGGACTTCGCAGAACCCAAACCAAGCGCACCACCAGGAACAAAGAAGATTGGTAGAAGAAAGATTAGGGCAAGAGTAATAAGAGAGCTTGATTTGTAAACCTGTGACATAAAATTCTTATAAATTAAAACTTGTTAATGTATATATTTTAGCATATAATGCGCATCGGTGTCAGATAGTTGCTCCAGTGAAAACTGGGGAGGAAAGTCCGAACATTTGCTCCGAGGTGTCGCACATGTGCAATCTCGGAGAAAGGTAGCAGGTAACGCCTGTCGGGAGTAATCCTAGAGGTGCGAACAGAAACGACCCGGTTTAGTCCGGCTGAAACGACAAAATCCTTACCCGAATGCAAGGCCGTGCCCCAATTAATTTTGGGGAGTGCCGCTAGAGGCCACGAGCGATCGTGGTCCCAGATAAATAACTATCAATAACAGAATTCGGCTTATAGACACCCAAAATCGCCCGTAAGGGCGATTTTGTTTTGCAATTTTTAGAAATTAAAAATTAATTATTTCGGTAAAGCGGAGTATTGTGCTCTAGACTTTGAACCAAAGTATCCTGAGAAGGGACTAACACTGTATGCCTTTTGCCATCTGATGAGAGCAGCTTGAGTAGACGGACCGAAGTAGGTGCTCTCGTTACCTAGAGAACCATTGCCCGTCACAGCCACAGCATAACCGTTAGTATTAAGATATTTTTGGAGACATTTGACATCTTCTCCGACAGAACCAAGGGACAAGTCTCTAGTAAACGAGCAGGATGAGGTTGGGGTAGGAATTTGTCCAGCAGCACCACCAAAGAGAGTATTCATTAGAATCTGCAACTCAAGAATTTTAGCTGTAAGTACTGCTATCTTCTGTGATTGTGGCAAGGAATTGAAATTTGAAGGCAAGAGCCCTGGAATAGAAGCAGAAGTCCCAGCGGAACCAGTAGAGCCGCCTCCCCCGCCACCTCCACCTCCCGAAGAAACAGGCTGTACTACCGGCGGAGGTGTTGGTGTGGTGGAAGTACTTGAAGCCGGAGCTACGAAACTTACTGTGGCTGGGTCTGAATAATTTTCTTGGTCGTCATATACAAAGAGTGAGTAGTAGTAAGTGGTCCCTGCGATAACGCTCTGGTCTGTGTAACTAGAGCCTGTAACCCGAGCAATCTCAAAGTTAGCATCGTACTGGTTAAAGTAACCTGTGGTGGAACGAAGTATCGCTATGCCGGAGTAGCCGGTAAATGAGATGGGACTCCAATTCAGTACTATAGAACCGGGAGAAGCTGTTATCGTGTTAATCCTCGGTGGTCTTGATCGTACGGTAAATGTTGTGTTGCTGGAAAGACCAGAAAGGCTATTGGCGATAGAGATAGCTCGAGCGTTGTAGTTACCGGCAGTGAGACTCGGAACAATTACTTCGTGCGAAGTTCGCAAGAGAGTGCTTACTGATGATTGCGTTCCGTAAGAAATGGTTGAACCATATTCAACCTGCGAAGTTGCTGGACGGTCAGTAGTCCATCTGAATCTTGCTTCACCTTGTCTTACTTGTGCGGAGAAGTTAGAAACAACTGGAGCACCTGTGGTTGGTGGTGGGGTTGTTACGTTAGACACGTTGACAGTTACATTTGATGAGGTGGTTGTATTCCCTGCTGCGTCTCTAGCTACGGCAGTTAGGGTGTGTGAACCGTTAGTGGTGAGAGTGGTGTTCCAAGTGGTCGAGTGCGGAGCGCTCGTGTCCTCGGCTCCGAGATTTGCTCCGTCTAATCTAAATTGAACGCCAGAGATTCCAATATTATCTGAGGCGTTTCCTGAGACTGTGACAGAATTACTGGAAACAGTTGAACCTGCTGTTGGCGCTGTCAGAGAAACTGTTGGAGAAGTTGTGTCTCCTGCTGAAGGTGGTGCAGTGTAAGGAGAGAGGAAGTCATCTACTACCCAACCATCTATAGAAGTATCAAAGTTTACGTTCCACCACCAGTACGATGTGCCAGAGAGTGAGGCGTAGGTTGGACCACTGGCTACGGTACCGAGAGCACCAAGATTTTGAGTGCCGAGAGAGGTGCCAGCTGCTGTGGAGCGAACATTAACATTAGATGTGGTCTGAATTCTGTCATTAATACCAAATCTGGAGGGTGGTGTTGGGGTTGTTGATGGTGGAGGAGGTGGGGGTGCTGTTGTTCCACTATATGTAGGAAGTGCAGATTCGGATGTCGCCATGGCGAAATCATCCAGATAAAGCCAAGCATCATAATTTGTGCTGTCATTGGAATTTGCAGTCCCCCAAGTTGATGGCATTCTAAGAGTTCTGTGTCCACCCTCGGAGCCACTGGGAATGTCCCATACAAATCCCGGCGTAACGCCACCGATCCACTCGGCCACTTTTGTCCAAGAACCGCCCATAGGTTGGAGCCACATTTCCCATGAGTTACCTGAGGTTCTTGTAGTATTAAAATGCATTTTTACAAGTGTCCAACGGTTTTCTCTTGGCCATTCAGAAAGAGTTTGCTGTCCAATGTTACCGGTAGCGTACGGATTGTAATTTGGTCCCGTGTACTCAATGTTGCTCAAACCGGCCGATTCTGTAAGACCAAAAAGAACATCGCCTTGTGACGGATTACCAAATGGAGATGGATCTAGGAGAGGGGGATCGGCACGGGCGGCAGAGTGACCGATCCAGAGATGGGTGTGACATCCATAACTGCTATTACATGGATAAAGAAATTTGTTGCGATTGGAAATGCTTGAAAGCTGGTTTCCATAGTATTGAGGATAAGCCCAGAATTGGAACCAAACATCACCTGGTATGTAATCGTCCGTACCATTCCCAAGCTCAAGGTAGAAATCTGTCTGATTTTGGTAAGTTCCCGAAGCACCAGAGAAATCACCCATGGATGTCGGTAGGCCCTCAAGAAGTAAAACACGTGAACCACCGCTTGGGAACGTTCCTGTGTATCCAGGAATACTGGTGACGGTAGATAAATAACCATTAGCCCCATCCGGTCTTGTTTGTTCGTCTTTAGCCGTGCTCCAACCAGCGGATATAAATGCATTTTGTTTCGCTGTTCCAGAATCAAATTTATTTACAGCATACTCAAAGTTATCAAAGATAATAAGTCCGCCTGTTGTTGGGGGTGGAAGTGTTGTATTAGAGACAGTAACAACGATACCAGAAGAAGTGGTTGTGTTCCCGGCCGCATCTCGAGCTACAGCGGTAAGAGCGTGAGAACCGTTAGTGGCACTAGTGGTGTTCCATACTATAGAGTATGGTGCGCTCGTGTCTTCTGCTCCAAGGTTTATGCTGTCTAGTCTGAATTGAACTCCGGAGACTCCGAGGTTGTCTGAAGCATTAGCAGATACTGTCACTGAACTTCCTGATACCGTAGAAACATTGGTAGGTGTTGTGATAGAAACTGTTGGCACTATGGTGTCTACTGGTGGTGGGGCTACCACATTTGATACCGTCACCGTCACTCCAGGAGAAATAGTTGTGTTCCCTGCTGCATCTCGGGCTACGGCGGTAAGAGTATGAGAGCCGTCAGTGGAGCCTGTGGTGTTCCACGTAATAGAGTAAGGGGCTGAAGTATCTTCAGTTCCAAGATTTGAGCTGTCTAGTCTAAATTGGACTCCGGAGACTCCGATATTGTCTGAGGCGTTGGCGGAGAGAGTGACCGAGGTGCCGGAGACTGTGCTACCAGAGACTGGTGAAGTTATTGATACAGTGGGGGAAATTATGTCTGAAGTAGTAGGAGGTGGTGGAGGAGGTGGTGGTGGTAATGTTGTTCCTCTTGCAGCAAGTGTTCTCACCTTAAAGTAGTCATGCTGGTGATCGTAGACAGAAGTAGATCCTCTGCCGGCAATCGCCCCATTCATATTATTGATTTCATCAAGCCTTGTGGCACTGGTATCGGTAAATATTCCCTGTGAACTGTTGTCGGAACCAATCCAACCTGGGTCAGAGGGTTTCGTTGATCCATGATCCACAACCCAAATTTCTAGCACCACACTGTTTCCCGCTCCGCCGGTGGCGGAGAGTCGCATGGTGTAGTAATTTCCAGCTGTGAAAGTAACGGGCATCTGAAGTGTTGTGAGTCCAGTACGAACACCAGCGTTCCAGCGGTAAAGATTTAACCCGCCATTCTCAATAGTCATGCCATAACCTTCATCAAGTCCAACGCTGTCCCATCTGACACCGGGGCCAACCAGACGTGCGTTGGTATTTGCCCGCGCGGTTACTTGTGCTTCGTGTTCAATACTGCCGAGAGAAGTTGCATACCTAATGACAACATCGTTGTCGTCAGCTATATCAAGTTCTTGGTTCGCACTGTCCCATACGGCACTTTTAATTTCATTTGCCCAACGACCGGAGTACGGGTCAGTATCAAAATTGTCGGCGTATTGTGATTGGACTTGAGCAAAAGTTGGTTCTATATCAAACCTTGCAAGAGAAAAGGAGGTCCACAAAAGAAATCCTGATGCAAAAAGGAAAAGTGCCCAATGGTAGTGTCCGTGATACTCATGCTTATGCCACTCTGCGTAAGCGGCAGACTCTTGCATAAGTCTCTGGTGTAGCTTGGTCGTCAAAATTTCTATATAGATTTATCCACGGTAACTACTCAATTATATACTGGTAATAACTAAACCGGTTGTGGATTACTGCTCAAAGAGAAATTACTTGTTAGTAGTTTGATTTTGATAGGTTAAATAATTACCAACTAAATACAGAAAGATGGGTGATTTTCTTAAAAACTTTAAACTATCAATCTTTAATAACCTTTTTCTTGAATAAACTATCAATGTTTATTAATGTAGTAAACTTATAAAATTATCTGAAATTTACCCCACCTCTGACTCCAACCCCCCCTCTAATCTTGATGGGGGTGGTAGCAGCACTACTTTCATACTCTGTCCAGCTGGTGATAAAAAGCTTGTCTTCTAGAGGCTCATTATAGTCGTCGGCAATAAAGATGTTATCCATATGACGATCGCTCGCAGTACCACTCGCCTCACCTATGTTTAGACGGTCTAGAGCGCCCGGTTGATCAAAGTTAGTATTAAGATCCTCAGCTGGAGTACCACGAAGACTACCGTCATCATTATAGATTTCTATGCGCATATCGCTGTTCGGTTCATCATATCTCGCGACAACTGCGTACCAAGTATTAAGAGCCAAATCGGCATCTGTTGTAGAAATACTAACATTTAGTCCTCCACCTCGACGGACGCGAAAGGAGATCTCTCTGCCTGTGGCATCATCAGTCCCTATTGGGAAAATTGTTATGTTGTGGGCACCATTTGCAACCTGAAGAGCGTTAAACAGAGTACCACCGGAAAATGTGATTAACCTAAACCAAAAAGCAATTGCACCAGTATCCACATCAATAAGATCACCACTAGTTATATCAAACCGAGCATTGTCGGCACTACTTGGAATGTCAAGACCATTGGTGCCTATAAATGCAGCGCCAGGATCTATCACAGCAGTGCTCTGAAGCTCCGCTGTTGTATCTCCTGCCGAGAAATCGTGTGTGCCGTCAAGCGTCGTGTCTTCCGCTCGCCAGAAAAAATTCACGCTGTTGACCGCTTGAGCTTTATTTATAAGAATCAGTGCTCCTAGCCCGAGTGCTACTCCAAGTATTAGAATAGCTCGAAAAGTTTTATTCATTATGGCTTAACCCCTTGATCCGCACCAATGTTCAACGGAGCAACTTCTACAATCTTATTTTCAGAAGGGCGATATAATATGGCTTTTTTAGCATTGGTATAAATAATCACTCTGTCCCCAACCTCGGCATTAGCAAAAAACGCCTGGTCTTTAAGTTTTTCGATATCGGTTACTGTGGCGATTGTCGGTTGTTCGTCTTTGGGTAGGATAATTAATTCGGAAACTTTTTCTAGAAGCTTTTTTGAATCGGCTTGGCTGGCTGTTGTTGTTTCTAATTTTCTGGTTTTAAAATAAAAGTAGCCAGCTGTGGAGACCGCAATAACTAATATAGAAACTAGGAGAATAACCAGAAGTACCGTTCTTTTATGTCTTGGTTGAGCGGGAATCTCTTGGTTTCTGTTTATTTTAGGGAAATCATCCATGGATTCAATGTTATTCACCATGCCCTGAGTTTCGTCGAACGGGCATAAAAGTATTATATCAAATTACCTGTTCTCATATATATTTTTTGAGATATCAGCAATGACTTGAGCCAGTTTTTCAGGATTATTACCCTCTGTCATCACGCATAATATATATGGATCTTTGGTATAAACTATTCCGCAATCATGTAGCTGAATGCCTGTAACCCTTGCTGATACCGGGTCTAGTAGCGACCTTACTCCGAATTTATTTGAGACAGTTACCGAATCGGAAACTCCGGAGACAATACCGGAACGGAATGATGATTTACTCATAATGTCTAGTAGCTCGTTAGATGAATTTTGATTCAAGTACGAAGAGTTATATAAACTGCGTAAAATTTTGGCATATGTTTTGACAGAAACGAAATTTTGCTCTGTCCCGCCAGTTTTGGGAAAGTATACTTCCATGTCAACATAAACCTTATTAACAAAATCCTTGTCAAGTTTCTCAAACAAGAGAGGAACAAGCTCATTGTCAGAATATTGAATCATACGTTGTATTAACCCCGAGAGCGTATAGCGTTTTCCAGACACAAGTTCTTCTGTTGGCTTGTAACTCAAAACAGCCTTGGACACCCCATCTTGTAAATGGTATTCGTATTCCTGAGCCATTATATCTGGATTTATCTCCTGAAGTTTATAGTAAGCCATAGCCAAAGGGAGTTTCAATAAACTTGCAGGGTCAAAGTTTTCATTTTCATTTATACCGAACCACTGGCGATCAGAAAGATTACGATAAAAAACAGCCACCCTTCGAGCATCCTTTGCTGAAACATGTCCTTCCACAACTGAATTAACTAATCGTTTCAGGGCAACCGTCTCATTCTGTGGATCCTCATCACAATTTAAATCTTGACTGATAAAACTATATTTATCTGGACATGATACCCCCGTCCTACTAAGTAAAAGATAGCCAAATAAAAATACGACGAAAATGAGGAGTAGTATGAAAATTAGTGATCTCTTTTTAGACATTGAATTTATTTGGCTCCTTTATCATGGTTCCGACTCAAGAGTGGGCGTTGGTTCGGGAGCTGGCTCTGGAGTGGGTTCCGGAGTTGGAGGTTCTGGTTCAGCTCCGACGTTGTCAGTCGGAGTCCCGACCCCTTCGGGCGTCGGGAGTGTTGGTTCGGGTTCAGAGGTTGGTTCAGGGGTTGGTGTTGGAGTAGGTTCCGGTTCTGGAGTTGGTTCAGATTCAGGTGTGGGTTCTGGGGTTGGCTCGGCCACCGCCTCTGGCGGGGTCCCGCCATCAGGCGGGAGTTCTGGTGTTGGTTCAGGGGCTGGTGTCGTATCCCCTACCAGCTGTAAGAGCGCGGTGAGTTGGTCTTTGTTGATACAGACATCTTCAATACATACCTCTTTGGTGTAGACAATTTCTGATGTGATAGCTCTTGCAAAGATATCTTGGATCCCATTACTTGCATCAGCAAGCCAGACACCAATCCTAGCAAAGATATTGGCAAAGAAACTTTCGGCAAACGATTGTGAGGTGGGGGTAGAGCTTGCTGTTGTGGAGGCAATTGTTTCTAGGTTAAGGCTGAGACTACTGGTGGTAGAAGCCGTCTCGGAGAGTGCCACAAATATCGCGGCAGTGGTGCTTGCTGTGGTCGTAGCATCAAGAGTCAAATCTTCAATAGAAGTGCTGACACCGGTAAGCAAGTTTTGGAAATCACTAAGTCCTCCAATGCTAAAGCCGTTGGCAGTGACTTCCCCGGCGAAGAATGCATTGCCAAAGGAATCAAAGATGACAGCAGGAGTAGATGATGCGTCAGCATTTGCTGAAGTTGAAGACGCTGTTTGGTTAATAATGAATTGGCCTTCGGAACTCAAGTTCAGAGTCAAATTATTATCTAGCGATGTTTCAATAGTATTTACCGCCAGAGTATCGGTAACCACCCGTGGAGTAACGATTTCCAGCCCAGCCAATACTCGGTCGGTAAATATTTCTGACACATCAAGAGTTGAGCTTCCGGTGAGATTATTGTTGTTCATTAACTCACCGAGAATGGCCTTGCCGAAGTTGCCGGACATGGTTGTGCTTGAGGCGGTGTTATCTAGACCCAAAACATCTCTTGAGCTCTCCCCTTGATAATAAGAGTTGTTGACAAACATAACGACCGAACCAATGGTGGAGCCGACTTCTTCTTCAGTTTGCCCAGGTTCCAATTGGTCAGAAAGTGCTTGACCAAGAATCTTGCCAGCTTTAGTTGCTTTCATAACCACGCCCGGGATAGACGAAGGAGTAAGATAATCCCCTGCCTTGATAACTCCGTTCTCTGCGGAGACATTGACAGGCACACGACCAGCCAAAGCCACTGCCACTGGTTTTCTGCCGGCGTGCTCTTCGTCAAGTATCGTTACTCCAGCATTAAGATTATAGACATCGTCAAGTACTATGGCTGGTTGAGTAGAGACAACTCCAATAATGTCTCTATCTCCGGCGCCACTACTTTTCTTTACTCCTCCAGAAAGTGAGTGGTCAAGAGAAACTACATCTCCAGCGATGATTGTCTCGTCTGTAGAATAGTAATTTTCTGCTAGGTCGGCACCTAGGGCGGTTGGAATCCAATATCCATTGACATAAACTCTATATTGGACGACGGTGGCAGTTGCCAGAGGGACTTCGGTTATTCCCCAAGCAAAGACTTCGCTTGAATTAAGAGCAACGATAGCTGTGCCGGAGTCAGTACAACCGGTAACATCACACTCGCTCACAGCTGTTACAATGGTGGAACTTGAATTAGCGACACTCGCTGGCTGAATATGCCCAGCGAACCCAACACCGGCAGTTCCATTCACGTTTATAAGCGCGCGCACCAATACATGCGTGGCTCCAACCGCTGTTTCGACAGTGACATCCTCATTGGTTGAAGCGACGGAGGCGCTACCGCCCAAACTATTTACGACTTCTACAGATGTAACACTCACAAATTTGCTGTAGGTTTTATTTATACACTGCCCATTTATCGCGTAACAACCGCCGGTAATATTAATTCCAACATTTGATGTGGAGGTAGCCTGTCCAACAATGTTCAATCCCCTGATGGTTGTGGTGCCGAAACCGTTTCCTGCTATCTCCAACGCAGAAATTGAGGTGGTGGCAAAGGTTGAGGCTGATGAGGTAGATATGTAGAGGTTGCCTCCCGCGTTTCGGAATGTCCAATGTGCATTAGTTAAGTCGCTCGGATCAGAGAGAGCAAGTTGTGGACCGGTGGATGAAGCGATTTGAAGTGACCAACGGGGAGTGGTGGTGCCAATACCAACCCTAAGAGCGTCCGTGGTGTGAATGGCCAGAGAGTCTATAGTAGATGTCGCCCACTTAGAATTAGGGTTGCCCCCAGCAGACGAGTCATCTGCTTCGCAACCAAATCTCCCTGCTCCATCGTAAGTAAGGACGTTATTTGATTGACAGGTAGAAAGTCCTGCTCCAAAGAAGTTTGTTGTACTTGCAGTAGTAGCAAAGAAGTTGGTGGTGGTAGCAGAGGAGCCGGTGGCATTAACGAAGGTGAGGTTTTGGAGGGTGGTAGATGAATTGGCTAAGAGAGTGTTGGTAGTGGTCAAGCCGGTAATAGTGGCAGAGTTAACGGTAAGTAGTCCGTTGGCATTGATGGAAAGAGCACTGGCAGTTGATGTCGCAAAGGTTGAGGGTGATGAAGTAGCTATATATAGTATCCCCCCAGCATTTCTGAAGGACCAGTGGTTGTCTGCGGCAATACCGTCAGAGAGAGTGAGTTGAGCGTTGGTGGAGGAAGCAACTTGGAGAGTCCAAGAAGGAGTGGAGGTGCCTATACCAACTAGAGTGTTGTTATTGCCAGAGTTCGGGAAGATGGCGTTGGTGAAGGCGCCAGTTGATGTTGCCCAGTGTGTGTCTGCTGCTCCACCACCCGAACCACAAGCTGTACCTGTGTTAGAGAGAGTGCCTGAAGTATCAAACTGAGCACAACCTGTTTGTCCGCCGAGAGAAGAGAAGCTTGGGATACCATTAGCATTAATAGAGAAGACCGAAGCAGTGGAGGTGGCGAAGGTTGAGGCTGAAGAAGTTGCAAGGTAGAAGAGACCACCTGCGTTTCTGAAAGACCAGTGGTTGTTGGTGAAGTCTGAAGAATCAGAGAGAGTGAGTTGGGCTCCGGTACTTGATGCTACTTGGAGAGCCCAGCGTGGGGTGGAGGTACCGATGCCTACTATTCCAGAGGCTGAATTAATTACTAGGTCATCATCATTGAATGTAATATTCTGGCCTCCGCCATTACCAATGTCAAATGTTGAGGCAGCTGTTAAGTCAATGCCGGTTTCTGATATATAGACTGAGCCGGCACCAACTTGTAGGACTCCGAGCACACGCACATTGCCATCAAACGTTGACGTAGAGTTTGCTAGAGACACGCCATCTTTTCTGCCTACAAAGAGTGAGCCGTGAGATGCGAAGGTATTGTTGTTTAGAGACGTGGGAGTGGAACTTGCGATAGCCACTATGCCAGTGTTAAGTATTGAAAGGGCGGGCAGCGTTGTCGTGGCCGTACCAGCAACAGTGGTGGTCGAAAAGTACAGATTGCTTCCCGCATTTCTAAGGGTCCATTGTGCAAAACCTGCTCCAGCAGAAAGGGAGAGTTGCGGGGCCGTGGATGAGGCTGCGGTAAGAAGGTAATCCATTGTGGACGTACCAACACCTAAGAGTCCGTTGGCATTTACAGCCAAGAGATTGGTGGTACCGTCACTTCGGAAAATGTTTAGCAGATTCCCTGTCTGGCTTGCTCCAGCGGTGATATCTATACCAGCATTTGTGGAAGGTGCTGTGGTATCAATATTAAAGATGCTTGCGCCAGAACCATTTTCAACTCTAAAAGCGTTTGTGTGTGGATACGCAATAGTGAAGAGTCCGAGTGGTGAAGTTGTGCCCAGACCGATGTGTCCTCTGCTATCTATATGAAATATCGTTGTAGTGGCAAAAGCAGCGGTTGAACTACTAATAGAGAAGAGTGGAGAAGTTCCGCCGGGATTTCCCGCAATTGATAGTTTGGCCCAAGGAGTTGTGGTGCTAATACCGGTATTACCCGTATTCCCAATAATAGTAAGAGTAGAAAGTGTGGAGGTTGAAAATGTTGAGGCGCTGGAAGTAGCCAGATAGAAGTTTCCACCGGCATTTCTGAAGGACCAGTGGTCATTCGTGAGGACCGAAGAATCAGAGAGAGTCAACTGTGCACCTGTTGAGGATGCTATTTGTAAAGCCCATTTTGGAGTAGTTGTTCCGATACCAACCCTAAGAGCGTCCGTGGTGTGAATGGCCAGAGAGTCTATAGTAGATGTCGCCCACTTAGAATTAGGGTTGCCCCCAGCAGACGAGTCATCTGCTTCGCAACCAAATCTCCCTGCTCCATCGTAAGTAAGGACGTTATTTGATTGACAGGTAGAAAGTCCTGCTCCAAAGAAGTTTGTGGTTGAAGCGGTCGTGGCAAAGAGGTTGGTTGAGGTGGCAGAGGAGCCGGTGGCATTAACGAAGGTGAGGTTTTGGAGGGTGGTGGATGAATTAGCTAAGAGAGTGTTGGTAGTGGTAAGACCGGTAATTGTGGCAGAGTTAACGGTAAGTAGTCCGTTGGCATTGATAGAAAGAGCACTGGCTGTTGATGTTGCAAAGGTTGAGGCTGAAGAAGTTGCAAGGTAGAAGAGACCACCTGCGTTTCTGAAAGACCAGTGGTTGTTGGTGAAGTCTGAAGAATCAGAGAGAGTGAGTTGGGCTCCGGTACTTGATGCTACTTGGAGAGCCCAGCGTGGGGTGGAGGTACCGATGCCTAGGTTATCTCTGCCACTGGTGTAGACAAAGGTGGAGTCGGAAGAAAGGGTGTCAGCCGCTGTAGTAAAGAGGATGGTGTCGGTACCACCAAAGGTGGAAAGACCGGTGCCTCCATTTGCAACAGAGAGATCCGTGCCAGACCAGTAGTCGTTATTGATAGACGAGCAAGTTCCTGCTCCTGTTGCTGAAAAGACGGTTAGGGCTTGGTTGGTGCAAGTTACCCCGGCATATTCTCCGAGAGATCCATCCGCACCAGAAAGAATGAGAGCTGAGGTGAGGTTGGTTACCGCAAGGTTTGTAGTGGTGGCTTGGGTGGTGGTTCCATTTACTGCAGTAAAGTTTTGGAGAGTGGTGGATGAGTTGGCAAGGAGGTTAGCAAAGGTGCCAAGACCTGATGAGGTTAAGTTACCACCTGTACCTGTGGTGAAGAAGAGGTTCGTCGTACTTGCCGTGGTGGCAAAGAGATTTGTTGTGGTAGCAGAAGACGAGGTTGAGTTAACAGCAGTGAAGTTCTGGAGAGTTGAAGATGAAAACGCAGTTAAACCACCGAGAGAATCTATTCTTATGAGTTCAGCACCTGTGGAGTCTGTGAAGGAAAGGAACTTGCCAGTAAAGGAAGGAGTAGATGATGCTTTGAAGAGAG
>ERZ1292625.1391-Hain-H41-01um-R1-1391-length-29117-cov-4_pt1 | contig 29117 bp, 32 predicted proteins | sample MGYA00564400_ERZ1292625 | MGnify/ENA primary metagenome ERZ1292625 (study PRJEB36523, sample SAMEA6512639) | groundwater metagenome | collected 2019-01-08 | study: AquaDiva: Metagenomics assemblies of 32 groundwater samples | reverse complement strand
TATACACACATCTTGCACATGTTGTAAACAATTAGAACATACTACGCCTACAAATTCAATATTTGAAAAAAATATCCACACCTCTATAGTGTTTAGTATGACCAACGAGGAACTTTGGCAATCAGCATTAAATGAAATGGAGTTTGAAGTTTCTCGTGCTAATTTTGCCACTTGGTTTCGAGATACGATACTACAACACGTCCAGGAAGGTGTCGCGACTATCGCCGTTCCTAATGCGTTCGCAAAAGAATGGCTTGAGAAGAAGTTTCATAAACAAATCATGCGCTCCTTGCGGACAAACGTGCCAGAAATCAGAAGTGCCGTCTATGTAGTTCACTCTACCCTTGCTCCACAACAACCCCAGATCCAACGAAAGAGCCAGCAGCAAGACACGAGCGACGAACAACTTGATTTTAAAGAGTTTTCAGTCGACCAAGAAACCTATCTAAACCCAAAATATACCTTTGAGAGCTTTATTGTTGGCTCTTTTAATGAACTCGCGCATGCCGCAGCCCTCGCCCTCTCTCAAAACCTTGGGACTCTCCATAACCCATTCTTTGTTTACGGTGGAGTTGGTCTCGGAAAGACGCACCTTCTTCATGCAATTGGCAATCAAATAAAAAAAGATCATCCGTCCTATAAAGTTCTATACTTAACGTCCGAGAGATTCGTAAACGAGCTCATCACTATGCTCCAAAATAGGGAATCTATCCAAATATTTAAAGAAAAATATCGGACAGTTGATCTTCTAATTGTCGACGACGTTCAATTTATTGCTGGCAAAACAAAAAGTGAGGAGGAACTATTCCATACATTCAACTCACTTTATGAACGTGGGAAACAGGTAGTGTTTTCATCAGACAAACCTCCACAAGCAATACAAAATCTTGAGGAACGTTTACGCTCGCGCTTTCAAGCTGGACTTACAGTTGATATTAGTGAACCAGAATTTGAAGCGCGCCTCGCAATATTAAGGACGAAGGCTGAGAGTCGTGATTTCCCAATACCAAGCGATATTATGGACTACATTGCCTCAACTGTTCAGAAAAATATTAGAGAGTTGGAAGGCGCCCTTAATATTTTAATAGCAAAATCAAAACTTAAAGGACGTATCCTAACCCTTGAAGAGATAAAAACGTCCCTTGAACAACTTACTAATAAGGCAAAGAAAGTCGTTACTACATCTCAAATTATCAAGGCTGTATCAGAATTTTACGATCTCGGAGAAACTGGTCTCTTTGAACGATCTCGCCGGCGAGAGGTGGTAAAACCTCGTCAACTCGCCATGTATTTACTCCGTGAAGATTTCCATGGATCGTATCCGTTTATTGGAGAAAAACTTGGCGGCCGAGATCACACAACCGCGCTTCATGCATATGAAAAAATTTCGAGAGAACTAAAAGAAGATGTAAAACTTGTGGAAGAGTTGAAACTTATTCGTGCAAAAATTTACGAGAGTTGATTAACGGGAAGAGTAGTAAACTGTCTATCCATTTTTTTTCCACACTATATTCAAGAAAAAATAAATACTTACACCTCTAAACACTCTATAAATGCAACCTTTCCACAAATCCACAGACTCTACTATGACTACGTATTATCTTTCTTATAAATCTATTTAGATTATGAAGTGTGAGATTATAGCGGATAACTTAAAAAAAGCTCTCTCATTTCTTGAGCGCAGTACGGGGAAAGACTCAACTCTTCCGATATTGGGTTCTTTTCTTTTTTCTTGTGATAAAACATCTATTACTATCACGGGGACAAATCTTGAGATAGGGATGAAAACAAAAATTCGGGGAACAGTTCAAGAGGTTGGAAGTATTGCGATACCATCACGGACACTTTTGTCTTATATTAATACAATTCAAAAAGATGAAAAAATAGTTATAGAGACAAGTGGGGTAGATATAAAGATAACAATCGGTTCTGTAAAGACGATTATTAAAGGATTTTCTTATGAAGATTTTCCACCATTTCCAGAAGTTCAACATTCATATATATTTTCAATTAATAATACGTCACTTCTTCAGATGCTCACAAAGACACTTATATCTGTTTCAAAAAGCACTATAAAACCAGAACTTGCAAGTATTTATATTACTATTGAACAAAATAACGCAATCTTCGTGTCTACAGATAGTTTTCGTCTTTCAGAAGAGCGTGTAGTTATTACGTCGAGTATAAAAAATAAACAAGAGTCTTTTCTTCTCCCATTACGAACAGGGGAAGAGCTAGTTCGATTTCTTGAGTATACTGAAGAACAAGTAGAGTTTTTTATTGGGAACGGAGAATTACTTATAAAAAGTGGTGATAGTGTTTTATACTCAAGACTTACAGAGGGGAAATTTCCAGACTATAAGTCGATAATTCCACAGCAATTTAAAATAAACATTATTATCTCTCGTGACGATTTTTTAGAACATATACGCCGTGCGAGTCTTTTTACAAATAAATTAAATGGAATTTTACTAACATTTATTCCAGATGATAACCTCTGTAAGATCGAAAGTAGTAATAGGGATGTGGGCGAATATAAAGCCGATATGCCAGTTGAAATTACAGGAGATGGTCTTTCAGTAGTATTTAATTATCATTATCTTCTTGATGGTGTATTAAGTCTCCCTGATAAGAAAATATTCTTAGGTTTAAATTCAGAGTCCCAACCACTTCTCATACGACCTCCAACAAATGAACAATCAATCTATATTGTAATGCCGATGAAGGGCGTGGTATGAGTTTTGTTAAGATCCAAGGACTTCTTCATGCCGCTTTCCAACGAATTGATAGACTTCATGTTACACAAACAACGCCAATTGACGAATATATCCAAGGGTTTTTAGGAGAAAGGGATACTCAATATATAAAAGGGATTATTGTTGTCTACACCGCCTCGTCTGTAAAAAAACAATCTCTTTTATTTAAAAAAGAGAAGATTCTTACGCATTTAAAAAGTAAGTTCCCAGTGTTAGTGTTTACGGATATTAGGTTCCAGGGTCCTCGACAGAAAACGGAATAACTTTTTCAGATTTATTTCGTACCACGTCGTATACGCGAAGTGTAAGTGAGTGCTCGCCAGATTTAATATTTTGGAGCACGAGTGTACCGATCGTACCTTTTACTGAGCGGATGAATTCTCCATCAACAAAAATATCGATTTCTGAAATAGCGTATGTCCCGCGAATTATAGGATGAAATTCAATGCGCTGGTTATTTTTAAATCGTATTCCTAATTCCTCTTGAGATGGGAATGATATTTGAGGCCAATACATCGGCAGATGAGATGAATCCATACCAAGTTCAGTTGGAGATGGACTTATGCCATCCGTCAGTCCTTGCGCGAGGGCCCACGAGCGAACGGGGCCTTCCCAAGCCCAGTACTGCGAATCTTTCTCGGGGTTTGTTGGTATTGGTCCAGTAGGATTATCTTTTGAGACCCAATGAAGAATAGAGTGAACTTCTTGAACTACGCGTTCTTCTTGTTGCTCAAGTGGGGTGTATTCGGTAGCAAGCTTCCCAGAGCTTTTATCTAAGATATAAGAGCGAGATCCTTTCCAAATGCCTCTAAGTACGGGTTTTTGAGGCGTTTTGCTCTCTGGTGGCGTAAATTGCTCTCTAGAGGTGCGTGTAAGAGCGGCGTTCATAAATTCTCTCCATAGTGGAGCTATAATAAATCCCGCTACATTTTTTGTCATCGAAGTATTATTATTATTTCCTGCCCATGCTCCAATAACTACTGAAGGACTATAGCCTATCGTCCATACATCACGATAATCATTTGTGGTACCGGTTTTTACTGCTACCCCACCTTCTTCAAAATAGAGCGGGGAACGGGCACCGAACGTTGGAGTGCGGGCATTGTTATCGGAGAGGATGCTTGAGATTGTGCGAGCGATATTTTGATCAAGAACTTGCCTAGAGGTGATCTTTTCTTCTTCAAGAATAGCGCCAGTGTGATCTCGTACTTCTACGATTGCATGATGGTCGGTTCGAGTTCCTTCGTTTGCAAAAACTCCGTATGCGGAGGAAAGTTCGAGAAGCGAGATTTCTCCGCCACCAAGTACAAGTGTTAAGCCGTATCGATTAGGATCCGTAAGAGTGCTAATACCAAAGTCTTCTGCGGTGCGGATGGAGTCTTTTACACCGGCAAGATAGAGCGTCTTTACTGCGGGTACGTTTAATGATTGAGCGAGGGCCTCGCGGAGAGTCACGGGTCCCCGAAACTTTTCGTCAAAATTTTGAGGGATATAAGGAGTTCCAGAGACAGCAAAATTTGTTTCCAAATCAAATACAATAGTTTCGTGAGTGTAGCCTTTCTTGAATGCTGTTGCGTATACGACGGGTTTAAATGTTGATCCGGGCTGTCGCTTGGCGAGTGTAACATTAAAATTCCCATCATGGGCGATATCAAAATAATCTCGAGACCCAACCATTGCAAGGATCCTTCCTGTCTTGGGGTCTAGTGCGATAAGTGCGAGATTTGAAGCATTAAATCGCGACTCGATATCTGGTCCTGAGCGAGTTGCAATTTCTTCCGCTTTTTCTTGGAGTGTCGCATCGAGAGACGTAATTACTTTTAAGCCTCCGCGCTCAACAAGATCTTCTCCGTATGTTTTCGTGAGAAGCTCACGTACATACATTGCAAAATGGGGCGCGCGAATGCCATGTTTTTTTTGAGGTAAAAATATTACCTTTTCTTTTTTTGCCGCCTCTAAATCTTGAGTATTGATAAAGTTAAGATCTCGCATGCGCTCAAGAACAAGATTTTTACGTTCCTCAAGATCATCGCGGTGGTTGCCGTAGGGAGAAAAGTAAGAAGGAGCCTTTGGCAGAGCAGCAAGATACGCGGCTTCAGGGAGAGAGAGTTCGTTAGATGATTTTCCAAAGTATGTTTCCGATGCAGCTTCAACTCCATAGGCGTTTGATCCATAAGGAATCTGATTAAGATAGAGATTTAAGATCTCGTCTTTTGAATATGCTGTTTCAAGTTTAATGGCGATGATAATCTCTTTCGCTTTCCGTGTAAGCGTCTGTTTAGGCGAGAGAAGAGTATTTTTTACGAGTTGTTGCGTGATAGTTGATCCGCCACTTCCAATGGGCTTTCCCCGAAAAACATTTACAAAGAGTACTCGAAATAATGCCGTCGGACTAAAGCCTCGATGAGAATAGAAAGACGCGTCCTCAATAGCGATGGAAGCATTTTTTATGTGGCGAGAGATTTGATCAAATGGTACGAGCGTGCGACGTTCTTCCCCGTGAATCTCCCATAGAAGTACTTCACCTGTACTGTCGTAAATCTTTGTTGATTCAGCGACCTCACGCGATTCAAATGTACGGATGGTTGGCGTCTCTACGAGAAGAAAGGTAATGGCGCCCAAAAGAAAAAATCCTCCCACAACAATACATCCGAGGAGGATCGCTCGCTTTCGATTTTTTACATATTTTCGGCGTGCTCTCGATAACACGCCATCAGTATGCCACACAATGTAGAAAAATCCAGAGAGTCACAAGGTAAAAAAATAGCCCCGTCATGGGGCTATTTTTTTTACATATCATCGTCCTCGGTAAACGGATCTATTCCGTCATCATCGAGATCCGAATCATCGTCATCATCAACATCGCTATCTTCACTTTCTTCGTCGTCGTTTTGAAATGAGTAGTCGTAGATCACAGATTCTGATTGAGTGTTAGTTCTGTTTAAGACCTTTCGCTGTTTCGATATTAATATATACCAAGAATTATTTTTTTGCAGTATATCCTTCGCGTATGGTTTCTGTGGATAACTAGCGAGGATGTATAAGACATAGTGCAAGAGCATCAAGAGCATCGTCAGATGAAATAGTATCCTTTATGTGAAGAATATTACGGACCATCCATGCCACTTGGCGTTTTTCAGCATTCCCTACACCTGTTACGCCGAGCTTTACTTCATTTGGCGTAAACTCAAATATAGGCATACCAGATTCGGCGAGCGTTGCCATAATGACTCCGCGAGCTTCGGCAACCCGAAGCGCCGTTTTTTTATTCTTGGAGAAAAACAGCCTTTCAATGTGTACCACATCAGGTTCTATTCGTGCAAGGATAGACTGAAGTTCCGTTCTGATGAGTACGAGTCGTTCGCGATCAACGAGAGTGCGTGGGGTTACAATGCAGCCACAGTCACGGTATTCAACTCGAGATCCCTCAGCTTCAATGTAGCCCCATCCCATGCGTTCGATGCCAGGATCAATGCCAAGAATACGCTTCATTCTTTATTATTCGCGTATATTTCTTGGACGTCATCATGCTCGTCTATTGCATCCATGAGCAGTAAGAGTCTCTCTTCATCTTCGGGAGAAAGGGAGACAAGAGAATGCTCCTGAGGCGTCCAGTCAGTTCCATCTTTTATAAATGCCCAGAGAACGCTACCTTGATTTGCCCAGTGGGCAGCGCGCTCTGAAAGGAGATGTTTAATCTCATTTGATGTTCGATTGTTGTTGTCGGTGATTCCCGTAATGATAAGAGCGACTCCTCCTGGTCCATACGCTTCATAAATAAACTCTTGGAGCATGGTAAGTTGTCCATCGCCAACTCCTTTTGCAATCGCGCGCTCAATATTATCTTGAGGCATGTTTACCTCGCGTGCTTTTAAAATTGCCGCGCGTAACGAAGCGTTTGTTTCGGGGTCTTTCCCTTTTTCTCGTGCGGCGATAGTGATGATGCGCGCAATCTTGCTATAGATTTTTGCTTTTTTAGCATCGGTCGCTGCTTTTTTATGTTTTATTTGGGACCATTTTGAGTGACCTGACATATAGGCACAACTGTAGCGGAGTTATTTTTTTCTCGCAATTGCAAGAACTCTATCTTTAACTTCCATTGGATTTGCGACCTGACTTATGACAAAATTTGTTTCTCCTGCGGTGTGAACGGTGATCGTGCCAAAGTTAAAAAAAGATGCGACAATCCCAATTGTTTCCACACTCACATCTTGCACGCGCTCGACGCCAAACTCAGAGACTTCGCGATGAAAAAGACTGTGTTGTTCGATGACGATTACACGCGACGACGTAACAACAAGTGCGTCGAGCCAGATGCGCAGGAATTCAATATAAAATATGATTAATAACACGAGCCAATAAAGCGAAGAGAGAAAGATACTATATTTTTTTAATACGGCAATGTTTGCTGAGTCTAACCAAAATATAATGACAGGCACAAAGAAAAGGAGTGTGATTCCTGTGGCAACTGATGCCATCACCATCCAGTGTTTACGTGCCACAACAACGATTACTTCATGTTCTTTTAAGCTAATCATGTTTTCAAGATGCTTATAAAACTTACGAATGAAAGAGCAATAAGGCTACCAATGCCAATTTGGAGTATTTTCATCCAACGAAGCGCAGGGTCGCCAGAGAGCATAAAGCGACGTTCGTGGTAAGTGACAGCGAAGAGAAGTAAGAGGTATATGACAAGAAAGATTGCGTATCCGATAGTAAGGAGTTGTTTCATGAGATAAGTCGCTGTTGGTCGGGGCGCTCGGGAATTCCGAGGTGCCGGTATGCTGCGTTTGTTGCCATGCGCCCACGAGGCGTTCGCTCAAGAAAACCTAACCGCAAAAGATATGGTTCATGAATTTCTTCAATAGTACTTTCTTCTTCCGCGCTCGCTGCCGCAAGAGTTCCAACTCCCACAGGTCCACCATTGAATTTATTGATGATAATATCGAGAATGCGTCGATCTTCTGCGTCGAGACCAACGGAGTCAATTTCTAAAAGCCCAAGGGCCATATCCGCTATCTTTTGAGTAATAATTCCATCACCTCGCACCATCGCTACATCGCGGCAACGCTTGAGTAAATGATTCGCGCGTCGCGGTGTACAGCGCGATCGGCGGGCAATTTCTTCGATCGCACTTTCCTCGATCTCGATACTAAGAATATGTGCCGATCGACGTAAAATTTCACCAATGTCTTCATTAGTATAAAACTCGAGACGATATGTACCGCCAGAAAAACGAGAGCGCAAAGGAGACGAGAGAAGCGCGATACGTGTAGTAGCCGCAATGAGCGTAAACGCAGGTAACTCTATTTGGATTGTGCGCGCGCCTGGTCCCTTGCCAATGATGATGTCGAGTGATCGAGCTTCCATCGCGGGGTAGAGAATCTCTTCAATCATCTTATTAAGACGATGAGCTTCATCAATAAAGAGAATATCTCCTGGAGAAAGATTTGTAAGAATGGAGGCAAGATCGCCTACCCGTTCAATGGCGGGACCTGATGTTACTTTCATCTGAGCGCCCATTTCTTTACTGATAAGATGAGCAAGGGTTGTCTTACCAAGACCCGCAGGACCATAAAATAACACGTGCTCGAGAGGTTCTCCTCGTTGCTGGGCAGCTTCAATTAAGATACGCAAATTTTCTTTTATTTGTTTTTGACCGATGTATTCATCCCACCGCGAGGGGCGGAGGGTGCTGTCGAGAGCGATATCATCTGGTTTTGTGGGTGGTATTGACATTTTCGTTTTTTTCAGGTAGAATAGGAGAACTTGAAATTAGAATCCCTCAGCAAGCCTCCAGGCGAATGAGGTTTTCCTTATCTGGGCCATCTTTTAGCTCGGGCAGCTCGGGTCCCTCTCCCTCTATCGTATAAGACAGGAGACAGAAACGAAACCCTATCCTCTTAGACGCGAGAGGGAGGGGGCCGCTCGGCTGTTCCTCGAAGGGGCTCTCAGCTCTCTGCACCCATGCGAGAGCACTTTGCCTGGAGACTTGTCGAGGGATTTTTTATTTCTACGGAAGCCCAACAATACGTTCTAATTCTTCAAATGAGGTGGCTCCAGATAATATTTTTAAAATACCATCCTTTTGCATCGTGAGCATTCCTTGTTTTTCTGCGAGTGCAAGTACCTCCGCCTCCGGCGGATTTTTTAAAATAAGCCGTTCAATCTCATCATCAATTAAAAAGACCTCATAAATACCAATACGTCCTCGGTACCCAGTGTGGTTGCATTCTCCGCATGAGCCAGCTGTGTAGGTAGTTATGTGATCGAGAGAGGGACGTTCATATTCCGCTGGGAGAGAAGTTACGACTTTTTCAATAACTATTTTTTGTTCTGGAGTTGGACTCGTCTCTTTTTTACAGTGTTTACAAAGTACGCGTACGAGACGTTGAGCGATCGCAACGTTAATCGCAGGGGCGAGAATATTCGCTGAAATTCCAAGATCGACAAGGCGCGGGATAGTGCCAGCTGCTGAGTTTGTGTGGAGTGTTGAGAATACGAGGTGTCCAGTGAGAGATGCGTGCATTGCAATTTCTGCAGTTTCTTTGTTGCGAATTTCTCCGACAAGAATAACATCTGGGTCTTGCCGCACGATTGCCGAAAGACCATTTTCAAACGTATAGCCGGCTTCTTTGTTGACCTGCGTTTGAGATATTCCCTCGAGATGATATTCAATCGGATCTTCGATGGTAATAATCTTCATTCCAGGCTCTTCCCGAACTTTTTTAAGAAATGCGTAAAGTGTGGTTGTTTTTCCAGATCCCGTTGGCCCTGTTGTAATAATCATTCCATTCGGACGATTTAATTCTTTGAGCATAAGTTTAAATACGGGAGGTTGCATGCCGAGGTCATCAAACCCAAGTGCAATTGCCTTTGGGTTCAAGATACGCATGACAACTGATTCGCCATATGGACCGGGGAGCGTTGAGACACGCACCTCGATAGCAGCTTCTTTTGCGCGAATTGTGAATCGTCCGTCTTGTGAGCGATCAATAACATTAAGCTTTAGATGAGAAACCAGTTTAATGCGATTCATGATCGCGTGATGGAGGTCATGTGAGAAGTCGGCGATATCTTGTAAGAGACCATCTATACGGAGGCGGAGACGAACTCGCTCTTCCTCAGCTTCGATGTGAACGTCGGATGCTTCGAGGATGAGTGCTCCAAGTAAGATCATCTCGAGAACTTCCGAGGTATGTCCCAGACCACGAAGAGATATTTTTTTTGAGAGAATAACGCCCAAAGTTTGGGCATTTGTTACGCGCTCATGGAATTCTTGAAAATCAGAACGCGTGATATCAACAACATTTGTTGTAATAATAACCTCGGCCGGTATTTCTTTGTATCGACTCCAAACATGCTCAAGTCCCGGTAGAGATCCAAGAAAGATTTGTGGGGTATAACCGAGGCGGCGCAGTTCTTCAATTTTTTCTTTTATAGAATCAAGATTCGGATTTTTTACTACGATTTGTAGTTGTTTGCCTGCCGATTGAATGACTGCCATGCCAAGCATTCGAGCCTGCTCTTCAGAGATGAGTTTTAAAGTATCAAGGTCGACGGCGATTCTATTGAGGTTGAGGTAGGCTACTCCATAGCGCTGCGCCATAATTTGGGCAAGCTCTTCAGCCTCTTTTTTTTCTATATTCTTGATTTTATCGTTTTGGTCCACGCACTTATTCTACCTTAGCGAGTAGAGTGCAGCAATTTTCGTATTGCTCCTTCACCATCGACGAAATTTTCAAACTCCGGCAAAAGAATGTATTGTTTTTGTGGTAGTACTGATCCAAGTCGAGAAGATGCGGCTACTAACAGGGCGGAGTCTTTGGACCACAAGATGCCCGTAGTTTGATCCTCGTCAATGAGTTGCCAAAAGATTATAACGATGCGCGGGAGATTTGCGAGGTCAGCAAATTTTTGTACAAGTTCCGGGATGTCCTCTCCTTTTGCATTTGTTTTTACTAAGTCCTCTCGAGTTAAAAATGACCATAGAGTTTCAAGATCGGCTTCTTCTCGGGAGCGCGCCATAATGCGCCCGAGGAGTTGGGCGTGCTCCGTAGAGATTTTTTCTTGTGCGAGAGGTTTCATGTACTCATCAAGCATGAGGTGTTGCGTAGAGGTGTGCTGAGGAAGATTTTCAATGAATTGCTCGGATTCTTCTTCTGATGAGAAGCCGACGGTGATAATGAGGTCCGCCGTAGGGATGCGTTCTTGAAATGAGAGAGCGTCCCTTGAAAAGGTTTTTCTGTGCGAAAGGAATATAGTAAGAGAGTCATCCGTTTTTTCATATCGAAGTTCTTCAACAGGGGAGCGTCGAGTATCAACTAAAATCACATATTCTTTTTTAGGGAGAGGGATACCAAATGTATCATGCCAGACAGTTTCTTTTTCTTCCGGAGCGATAAGATAGACTTTCTCGGGAGCTAGTTTTTGAATCTGCAGTGCCGCCAAATAGTCCTTATCAGATGCTTTTTGAGGAACTACGACGAGGACAGATGTTGCTTGGGTGATTGCGGCGTGGAGCTCATTCATCAGTCCATTCCTAGCATGTAGGGGGGCGTTTCTTCAATGATACTTGACTTATAGCTTATTTTATAGTATAATAGAAAAAGGATAGACTTTAGCGTTCCCTTGAGTGGGGCGCCAAACAGGAGGAAGTTCTTCATGAAGAGAGTGCTTACTGGACTGATGCTGGTTCTGCTCGCTGGGTGTGGGATGTCCGTCCGGGTTGGCGATCCGGGGCCAGGCAGACCGCCTCGCGAAGTGTTCGCGTGGGGTCTCGACATGCATGATGGCCCCACAGGCTTCGATCGACTCAACTACGACCCAGCACTCGACTACGTGCCAACGGGGCGACCCTACAGCCGTCCACCGCTCTCGTATCGTCGGTACAGCCCTGATGGTCAGCAGGAGATCGTATGTCACTCGACGGATGTGGAGTGTCGACGACTTCAAGGCGAGATCGAGGGTCAGCGCCGAGCTGCAGAAGAGAACGGCAATGATGCGCAGGAGCGTGCTCGGAAGGATGCATACTGTCGAGTGCGACCGAGTGCCGATGAGTGCAGGCCTCCACAAGAATAACGACCCCTTTGGGGTCCCAACCAGAGAGCCACCGGTGACACATGTCGCCGTGTGGCTCTTTTTTGTTTTATGTTAGTCTGAAGATGCTTATGCAGATGAAGACAAAAACAGCAAAAGAAACAAGACAAATTGCGGAAATATTTGCCGCAACAATCAAAGATTCGCCATTTGATCCACACTCAGCTCTCATTATCGCACTTGAAGGAGAGCTCGGCGCAGGAAAGACAACATTTACTCAATCCCTTGCGCGTTTTTTGGGAGTGCGAAGATCTGTGCAGTCTCCAACTTTTGTACTCATGAAGCGTTATCCAATAAAAACAAAGTCTTTTAAAAATTTATGGCACGTTGATTGCTACCGCGTTGAGTCATTACGAGAGCTGGAGGTTTTGGGTTTTCGCGATATTCTTCGTGACCCTGATAATATTATATGTATTGAATGGGCAGATAAAATTTCCGCCATGCTCCCGAAGAATCGAATCACGATTAAATTCGACCATGAGGGAGAGCAAGAGCGAAGTATCAGATTTTCAATATGAAAAAAACTCTGATTATTCTTGATACTCACGCGTTAATTCACCGTTCATATCACGCGATACCTTCGTTCACTTCACCGTCAGGGGAGCCTATGGGTGCGGTGTATGGCGTTTCCGCGGTGCTTTTGAAGCTTGTGCGCGAACTTAAGCCGACTCACCTTGCGGCTGCATTTGATCGAGAGGAACCAACGTTTCGCCATGTTGCGTATGAAAACTATAAGGCAACGCGACAGGAGACAAAGTCAGATCTTGTCCCTCAATTTGATAAGACGAAAGAGTTATTTCGCGCGCTTGGTGTTCCTATGTTTGAGGTCGCAGGATTTGAGGCGGATGACATCATCGGAACGCTCATAGAGCGATTTCGAAAAGAGAAAGACATTTCAATGATTATTGCATCAGGAGATATGGATACGCTCCAACTCGTTGAAAAAAAGAAAGTCCAGGTTTACACCCTTCGGAAGGGTATCGATGATACGATTTTATACGATGAGGATAAGGTGAATGAGCGTTTCGGATTTTCTCCCGAACACGTTATTGATTTCAAGGGGCTCAAAGGAGATCCGTCAGACAATATCATTGGAGTAAAAGGTATTGGAGAGAAGACCGCGACTCAGCTTATTCTGCACTACGGATCGATCGAGGAGATGTATGAGAAGTTGAAGAAAGAGAAAAAACATCCTACATGGCTAAAGGATCGTATCGTGACATTACTTCTTGAAAATGAGGAAGAGGCTCTTTTTTCAAAGGAGCTTGCTACGATCCGGCGAGATGCACCCGTGACCCCAACGCTCGATGAGCTTGTCTTTGCAGGGATCCCCACAGAACAAGCAGCAACGATATTTCGAAAATTTCATTTTCAAAGTCTTATCTCGCGCCTTCCGAAAGAAGAGGGGCAGCAGGGGACTTTATTAAAGGAGCCGGAAGAGATCCTTGTAGGTTCAATAGAAGAAATAGAGCGTTTAAGCGCACTAAAAGATAAGATGGTCGTATGGTCGAGTGAAGAAAATATCTCTTTTAGTGTTGGGGAAAAAGAAGTTCTTTACCCGCGCTCTGAAGTCACGGTAAATCGCGAGCGTTTTAACAGTATCTTTCAGAGGAGATTGGATACGGTGACCGATGACGCAAAATCTCTTTTTCATATTTTTGGTTTTTCATTTCCAATCGCGTTTGATATTAAGATTGCTCTCTGGATTTTAAATCCTGAAGAAAGAAGATTTTCCCTTGAAGATACGATACGCGATCATTTGCCATCGAATATTATAAATGCGGCAGATGGAGTAAGGATGCTTGAGGGCAAATTTCGTGCACGGCTAGAAAAAGAATCACTCGCGTCAGTATACTTTTCTCTTGAACTTCCACTTATTCCAATTTTATATATGCTCGAGCGACAAGGAATTTTAGTTGACGCTCTACATCTTGGAAAACTAAAAAAAGTAATTGAGAAAGAAATTGGAGCGCTTGAGAAAAATATATGGAAACATGCCGGTGAGCATTTTGATATAAGTTCGCCAAAGCAGTTGGGAGTTATTCTTTTCGAGCGTCTTGGGCTTTCAACAAAGGGCATTAAAAAAACCTCAACGAAAAGCATCTCAACGCAAGCGTCTGAGTTAATAAAATTACGAGAAGCACATCCAATCATTGAAGAAATTTTGACATATCGAGAGCTCTCAAAAATATCTTCTACATACGTTGAGGTCTTGCCGACGATGATAGGACAGGATGGGCGGGTGCATACGACATTTCATCAAACGGGTACAACAACGGGTAGGCTCTCTTCGAGCGATCCAAATTTACAAAATATTCCTATTCGTACGGAGCTCGGTAGAGATGTGAGGCGAGCATTTATTGCCGAACAGGGGTTTGAGCTTGTTTCGTTTGATTACTCTCAGCTCGAACTTCGTATTGCAGCGGCACTGTCGGGAGATAAAAAGCTTATTGCGGCATTTCAGGCGCACGAAGACATTCATACGCGTACCGCCGCCGAGATATTTCATGTTGAGGCCGGGGAAGTAACAAAAGAAATGCGTCGGCGTGCCAAGACTATTAATTTCGGAATTCTTTACGGCATGGGCGCTCGCGCTCTCGCACAAGGCATGAAAGTCTCGTTTGATGAGGCTGATAAATATTTGAAGGAGTATTTGCGTGAGTTTCAAGGGATACAGACCTATCGGGAGCGTATCGTCGAGGAGGGGAGTAAAGAGGGTTTTGTTTCAACGCTTTTTGGTAGAAAGAGGTATCTTCCAAATCTTCGCTCGCGATTTGAATATGTGCGCGCAGAGGCTGAGCGAATGGCAATGAACGCTCCAATCCAAGGAACAGAGGCCGATCTTTTAAAACGGGCGACGATTCGAATTTTTCAAGAGTGCGGGGTCGGAGAAAATGGAGGGAGCGTACGGATGCTTTTGCAGGTACACGACGAGTTGTTGTTTGAGGTGCGCGAAGATTTACTCCATGATACTGCGTTGAAGGTGAAGAAAATTATGGAAGATGTTCCAGAGCTCGAAGTTCCGATCGTTGTTGATATAAAGCACGGAAAGAATTGGCAAGATACAACCATGATATAATATAGATAGTATGAAGTTGAAGATTCGCCATACGCTTTTCTTTCGTTTTTTTTGGACATTGGTGTTACTTGGCGTTATGCCGATGGCAATCTCCGCATTTTTTCTTGTCGCCACGTATCAGTCTCGTATTGCAGATAAAGTAAGTAGCGGGGTTGCTGATGAATTATTAAGAAATGCGAGTATTCAATTTTTTCTCATCTTTCTTTTTGTATTGATCATCGCTACTTTTTCTGCGTTTATTGTCTCTCGGAATATTTCACGACCACTTCGCACGCTTACGGAAGCAGCGCGTCTTATTGGTGAAGGAAATCTTAATATCCAGATTAAAGTTTCGCGCCGAGATGAAATTGGTAATCTCGGATCTTTTTTTAATGAAATGGCCGGCAATTTAAAGGAGGTGCAAGAGCGACAGGCGGAGATATCTCGGCTAAAGTCAGAGTTTATCACGGTCGCGGCTCACCAGCTCCGTACGCCACTTTCTATTATGAAGTGGTCGCATCATACAATCCTTGATGGCGATGTAGGTAAGGTGCCCATAAAACAGCGCGAGCTTATTGAGAAAGCAGAGGTCGCAAATGAGTCGATGATCAGGCTCGTACATAATCTTTTGGATGCAGCACGTATTGAAGAAGGACGATTTGGTTATAAGTTTGATTCTATGGATGTGCGCGCATTTCTTCATGAACTTGTCGATGAAAAGAAGATTTTTGCTGAGAATAAAAATACAAAACTCGAGCTTAAAGATTCCACGTCAGGACCCGTTGAAATATCAGGAGATAAAGAGCGCTTAGCCATGGCGGTTGGTAATATTATTGATAATGCTGTTCGGTATACACCACCAAACGGTACCGTAAGTGTTTCGCTCGAATATGATGATGCGAAGCTACGCATTACGATTCATGATAATGGAGCCGGGATTCCTCAAAAAGACCAAGAGAAGCTTTTTACAAAATTTTATCGCGCGCAAAGTACGATGCACGTTGAAACTGAAGGAACGGGATTAGGTCTTTTTATCGCGAAGAATGTCGTAGAGGGGCATAATGGCTCGATTTGGTTTGAGTCTCACGAAGGGCAGGGAACTTCATTTTTCATTTCCTTGCCTGCCAAGGGGTCTTTGCAGGCCGCAGTCAATAAGTCGTATGATACGTTTGTGAAAAATATCTAGGATGGTACAATGGGAGCGTTATGACAGGCAAAGAAAAAAACTCATCAATTCCGATTTCGTCGCTCTTAAAGCGCAATGAAGTTAAAGTGCTTGTTGTCGAGGACGACAAATTTTTGCGCGAAATTTTAGGAGGAAAGCTTACAAAGGAGGGATACACAGTACTCGAAGCTTTAGATGGTGATCAGGGTATTGAAAAGACAAAGTCCGAGCAGCCGCATATTATTTTACTTGATCTTGTATTACCGGGCGCTGACGGGTATGACGTTTTAGGGAGACTAAAGCAGGATCCAGAGGTAAGTAAGATTCCCGTAATTGTACTTTCAAACCTGGGGTCTCGCGAAGATATCGATCGTGCAATCGCGCTTGGCGCCCAGCAATTCATGGTAAAAGCGCATCACACGCCACAAGAAATCATTGAGGCGGTCAAGAAAATTCTTGACGAGCACTATCTGCAAAAATGATCTATTTGCTGTATGGAGAAGAAACGAAGCGTTCGTTAGGAATGCTTCGCGATTTTGAGCGACGATTTCAAGCTGAGGTGCCGGTAGGAGGATGGCAGAGGTTTGATTTTAAGGACGAGATGGACCAAGAGAGGTTTTTATTGGGTGCGGGGTCTCAGGCGCTTTTTTCTCAAAAAGATTTTTATATTATTAGAAACCCATCGCACGCATCACCACGTTCCGCGCGCACGTTAGAGGAGTTGTTGCCACACTGGGCGGGCAAGGATTCGATAGTAGTTTTTTTTGAAGAAGGAGTTCCTGAAAAAAATGAGACATTTAATTTTCTAAAACGCACCGCTTCTAAAAGTCAGGAGTTTAGTAAGCCTTCTTCAGCGCAGGCAAAAACGTGGATGGAGGGCGAACTTAAACGACGGAGCGCAGTATTAAGTGAAGATCAGAAGAGGTCCTTACTTGCACGATACGGAGGAGATTTATGGGCGCTCGAAAGCGAGCTCGACCGTGCGCTCGCCGGAGGGTCTCCGGTTTCTTTGAAGTTGACGGTAGATGAACGAGAGCTTTTCTCTCTTGGAGATCTATGGGGTCGGCGTGAGCGCGCGCAAACAGTCCTTAAATACGATATATTACTAAGATCCGGATTTCCCTCCGAACGTATGTTATGGACTATGATGTGGCACATTAAATCTCTTTTTGCTGTTGCAACGGGTCAGACGAAGGGGATGAATCCGTACGTTCTTCGGAAATCAACCGATCAAATGCGCAACTTTTCCCAAGATGAGCTATCAGATGCCTACAAAGCACTCGTGGAACTTGATGTTGATGAAAAAAGAGGAGAGCGATCACTTGAGATAGGCATGCTCCACTTTTTTCTTACTCGGTAAAACAAAAAGCCCCTTCGAGGGCTTTTTGTTTGTTAGACAAGTTTTTTAAGTCTTTTGGCGATGCGAGATTTTTTTCGAGCAGCAGTATTTTTGGTAATAAGATTTCGCTTTGCCGCTTTATCGATTACTCCCTGCACACTTGAAAGTAGTGAGAGTGCCTCAGAATTATTTTTTTCTAAAAGAGCTTTTTCAAAGCGCTTTAAGACGTCTTTCATTGATTTCTTTTGTTTGACGTTTCGGATATGGCGACGATCAGATTGACGTAACGCCTTTTCCGCTGACTTAGTATTTGGCATAGATAGTACTGTACTACTCTTTTTTATTTAGTCAAGTTTTGTATCACGTGTCGTCGAGAGCTGTTTTAAAACGTCTCTCAATTCAGCGGCGCGCTCAAAGTTGAGTTTTGATGCTTCTTGAAGCATCTCTGCTTCTACTTCTTTTTTCAGTTCTTTTATAGATCGTTTTTCTGAGGTGAGTGATTCAAGAACCTTTTCTTTCGATACCTTTTTCATTGATGAAAACAAGGACCCACGAATTTCTTTTGAGAGGGGCGTAGGGGTAATACTATGCGCTTTATTGAATTCAATTTGATATGCACGTCGTCGCTCCGTTTCCGAAAACGCTGTTTTCATAGAGTCGGTTATACGGTCGGCATAAAAGATAACATGTCCACCGATATTTCGCGCCGCTCGTCCAATGATTTGGATGAATGTTGTTGTGTTGCGCAAAAATCCCTCCTTATCCGCATCAAGAATACAGATAAGAGAAACTTCGGGGATATCGAGCCCTTCGCGTAAGAGGTTGATGCCCACGAGTGTATCGAATTCCCCAAGACGTAGATTTTTTAAAATATCTGTTCGTTCGATAGTTTTTACTTCAGAGTGAAGCCATGCAACACGTAATCCTTTTCCCGATAAATATTCAGAGATATCTTCAGCCATGCGTTTTGTGAGCGCGATAACGAGGGTTCGCTCTCCTTTTGCTGCTCGTAGTATGATTTCTTTTTCTATATCTTTAATCTGTCCATCGGCTTTACGAATTTCCAAAGTAGGGTCGAGAAGTCCGGTAGGACGTACGAGTTGCTCAGCGACCGGACCATGAGAAAGCTCGTAGATGTTTGGAGTCGCGGACACGAAGATTCGTTGGCCTATTTTTTCTTCAAATTCTTCGAATCGGAGCGGTCGGTTGTCGATCGCTGACGGAAGACGAAATCCGTGTGCTACAAGAGTTTCTTTGCGTGCACGATCTCCCGCAAACATGCCACGTATTTGAGGAATTGTCATATGAGATTCATCGATAAAAGTTAGAAATCCTTCCGGCATGTAATCAATGAGAGTTGATGGTGGTTCTCCCGCTGCCCGTCCTTCAAGGTGGCGGGAATAATTTTCGATGCCATTCGTATAACCAGTCTCTCGGAGCATTTGAATGTCATAACGGGTTTTTCTCAAAAGTCGATCAGCTTCGATGATTTTTTTTTCTTTACTTAGAACCTTGAGTCGTTCGGCGAGCTCTATTTCGATTACCGAAATCGCGCGTTCAAGATTTTCTTCAGGCGTCACAAAGTGTTTTGCGGGAAAGATGGTCGCTTCCGATCGAGGCTCAAACGATGCGCCTGCGTCCCCGATGCGTTCTTGAATTTCTTCGATCTCATTTCCAAAAAATACAATTCGAATTGTTCGATCTCCTGTGGGAGGAATAACTTCGTAGAGCTCTCCTTTTTTTGACCATGTTCCTGGAGTTCGCTCGATATCATTGCGCGTATATTGTATGAGCGCAAGACGCTCTGAAAATATTTTTGGCGATAAAGTATTTCCAATTTTTATTGAGAGAGCGGACTTTAAATATTCTTGCGGGTTGCCAATTCCATAGATTGCCGATACGGAGGCGACAATAATACAGTCATTACGCGTTAATATTGCCTGTGTTGCAGCATGACGAAGCTCATCGATGAATGCATTAATTTTTGCATCCTTTTCTATATAGGTATCTGTATTAGGGAGATAGGCCTCTGGTTGGTAGTAGTCGTAGTAAGAGACGAAGTAATGAACGGCGTTTGAGGGGAATAATTCTTTGAACTCTTCGTATAATTGGGCCGCGAGAGTTTTATTATGGGAAAGAATAATCGCCGGGCGATTTGTTTTCGCGATAACCTGTGCCATGGTAAATGTTTTTCCCGAGCCCGTGACGCCTAAGAGAGTTTGTGCTCGTGTGCCAGAAGTAACGCCACGAACGAGGGCGTCAATAGCTTGGGGTTGGTCACCAGAGGGTGCGTATGCGCTTACAATATGAAAAGTCATACTATTTCATTATAATGGAAAGGATGATAGCACGCCTGGAGGGTAAAGTCCTTTTCCGCGGTACACGGTTTTTAATTATTGATACCCAGGGGGTTGGGTATAAGGTTTTTACGTCGCTTGAATCATTGAAACTTATCGATCCGAAAGAGCTTTCTTGTGAGTTATTTACGCATCTATACGTTCGTGAAAATGCGCTTGAACTTTACGGGTTTGCGACTATGGCAGAACTCGAATTTTTCGAGGTGCTGATCGGAATTTCAGGCGTTGGTCCAAAGTCTGCGCTTAATATTCTTTCGGTAGTCCCGCTCGATACGTTGAAGCGTGCGATTGCAACTGGCGATACGACATATCTCACAAAAATTTCAGGTATTGGCAAAAAAACCGCGGAGAAAATTATTATTGAGCTTCGCGATAAGCTTGCGGGGATTGCTGGACCTGCGTCCGACCACAATACACTGGACGCCATTGATGCGCTGGTTTCGCTCGGGTATTCAGAGCGAGAGGCACGATCAGCTCTCAAGGATGTTTCAGGAGATGCTGAAACGGTTGATGCAAAAATTCGAGAGGCTTTGCGATCGCTCGGTCGCTCAACATCATGAGACGCTTTATCCCAAGATTTTTGCTTTCGTGGTACCACCTTGGGCTTACGTTCGCCGCCGCACTTTGGTATGGGTTTCCTTCGCGCAAACTTCTTGTTATTGGTGTTACTGGTACAAATGGAAAGACGACAACGGTCGACTTGTTACATAATATATTTTCTGAGGCTGGGCATCGTGTTGCGTCGGCCTCATCCATTCGATTTATTGTTGGTCCTGATGAGCGAAGAAATGAGTCAAAGATGACAATGCCAGGACGATTTTTCATCCAACAGTTTCTTGCTGAAGCGGTTTCTAAGGGGTGCGATGTTGCTATTCTCGAGGTAACTTCGGAGGGAATACGTCAGCATCGCCATCGGTTTGTTGATTTTAATGTCGCCGCTATGACAAATGTGACGCCAGAACACATCGAGTCACACGGGTCGTTCGAGAAATATTTGAAAAGTAAATTAAAACTTTTTCGTGCGACAGCACGTTCCCCAAAGTCTCATAAGGCGATCGTTGTGAATGGAGATGATCCGCATGCAGGCGATTTTATGCGACATGCATCAAAAGAAACTCTTTGGGTTTATGGTATTCGTTTTCCGTCCGCAACATTTTTTCATGAAGTGAAGCCATCTTCGTACACTACGGTACCTCAAGATGGTGTTCGCCTCGTACTTAAGAATCTCGATTTTCATATAAAACTTAAGGGCGAGTTCAACGTATATAATGCACTGTGTGCTATCACGATTGCGTTGTCGCAAAATGTTTCAATCCATGCCATTCGTCAGGCGCTTGAATCGTCGGGGGGTATTCCGGGGCGACTTGAATACATTCAAAAAGAACCATTTGGGGTTGTTGTTGATTATGCGCATACACCAGATGCGTTAGAAAAAGTATATACAACGCTAAAAGCTGAGGGGCGAAAACTTATTTGTGTACTTGGTTCAACTGGTGGAGGGCGAGATTCGTGGAAGCGTCCTGAAATGGGAAAGATCGCTGATAGCATGTGCGATACAATCATTCTTACGAATGAAGATCCGTATGATGAGAGGCCAGAAAAAATCATTGATGATGTACGAGCGGGGATTGTTTTAAAAAAAGTGCAAGTAGTTTTTGATCGTAAAGATGCGGTATGGGAAGGAGTGAAAGCGGCATTCCCGGGCGATACTGTTGTGATAACAGGGAAGGGATGTGAGCCGTGGATGGTTATTGAGGGAGGAAAAAAAGTTCCATGGGATGATCGCGCTGTGGCGCGAGAGGCGCTTGAGCGTATTCGGGTGTAGATAAAACAAAGCGGGCCCGACATTGTCGGGCCCGTGGTTATTAGCTAAGTATTTTGCCTCCCTTCTTTTTTTTGCGGAATGACGGGGTTAGTACCGCATTACGCCGGACTCGCGGGCGATACGTCGTCCCTCTTCGATGAGGTACAGACCGTAGATGCCGAAGGGGATGAATCCGATGATTCCCCAACGGACGAACGTTTCGAGTGTTTCGATGGTGGGCAAGAGGCCTTCTTTGAAGAGCGTTATGAGGTAATAATAGCATGTTTATATAATTTTGTCAATAGTATGTCACGAACTATCGACGGATACGTTATACTAAACATATTATCCAGTTAAGTAATAGATATATGGAACAAACAGAAAAGCAGGTTCGTATTTCATTGGGCGATGTGCCGTCAGCTCTTATAAAGCTTGGGGCTCTCGCGCTCGTCGTATTCTTGGGGGTTCGAGCCTTTGTCGATTTGAAGATGGCTCGTAATATGTATCCAACAAACGTAATTAGCGTTTCAGCAGAGGGACGGGTATTCGCAAAGCCCGATATCGGTCTTATTAATCTTGCTGTTATGCATGAAGCAAAGACGGTCGCAGATGCTCAAAAACAAGTAACAGATGCATCAAATAAACTTTTTGAGTTTTTGAAATCTGCAGGAGTTGATGCAAAGGATATTAAAACAAGTCATTACGCGATTAGTCCGCAGTATGATTATATTCAAGACAAAGGACAAGTCCTTCGTGGATATCAGGTGTCTCAGGGTCTTGATGTAAAGATTCGTGATACTGCAAAGGCAGGTGAGATTATTGCAGGCGCCGCTTCAGCTGGTGCTAACCAAGTCGGCAGCCTTCAGTTCACTATTGATGATCCAGAAAAGTTAAAAGAGCAGGCGCGCGCAGATGCAATCAAGCGTGCTAAGGAAAAGGCGCAGGTTCTTGAGCGTGAGCTCGACGTTGAATTTGGTGACTTAATCAGCTTCTCTGATTCAGATGGCGGCGGTATGCCTCCTCCAATGTATCGTGCAGAAGTAATGGGTATGGGTGGGGCGTATGATAAGATGTCTGCTCCTTCAGTCCCAACTGGTGAAAATGAGATTGTGGTGAATGTTGTATTAACCTACGAGGTAGATAAATAATCTGAGTCGTAAAAAATCCCCCGCAATGCGGGGGATTTTGCTATGATGCAGATTATGCATATTGTTGCGATTATCCATAACGTGAGGAGTCTTCATAATGTTGGATCGATACTTCGTACGTCTGATGCGGTGGGCATTTCTCGTGTATATATGACAGGATATACGCCCTCTCCGCTCGATGAGATGGGTCGAGTTCGTAAGGAAGTAGCGAAGACTGCGCTGGGCGCTGAACGTACGGTTGTTTGGAAAAAAGAAAAAAGTCTTTCGCGATTGACGAACGCATTACAAAAAGAGGGTTATAGTATTGTCGGGCTTGAGTACACGGACGGTGCAGAAAATATTCAAAAAGTAAAAATAACAAAACCCATAGCGCTTATTGTGGGCAACGAGGTTCGGGGTATTTCTCGAGCGCTTCTTAAGAGGTGTGATCGTATTGTTTTTATACCAATGCGAGGTTCAAAGGAGTCGCTAAATGTTTCGGTCGCGTTTGGAGTTGCGGCCTACGAGTTGCTTCGAGATTATTGATAGGTCTGTGTTGCAATGACTATCCCGCGCTCATTTTTGAGAGTGACAACATCTCGGAAGTTGCCCCATATTTCGTCGGGACGATTGAGGTATACCCACCAATCACTTTGGTAGAAGTCCATATCATTTTTATGATGAGAGACACATTGAGAATAGCCGGTTACAGATCTAATATGCTCGCGACATGTATTGTCGAGGTCGAGAGGAATCTCAATTGAAAGTGTGCATGAGTAAAGAGTGCGTACAAAGTTGTAGCAAGAGTCAGAGAGATGTTCGGTATTATCTTCTTCAGCGGGCGGAGGGCAGGAGGCATTAATGCCAGGTACGAAAGAATAATTTTCATTAAAATATCCTGAGCATTTATTTATTTTAAAATTAACACCCATAGGACTACGACCTGTAATAATATGAGCAGTAGCGCCTTTTTTGAGAACGATGCGATCTTGGTCTTGAGTAGCAGAGATGCCGGGGAGATTCGTTCCTCTGCCGAGTGTATAGGATTCTCCACGTACACTACCAATACTCCATCCGGTGAGTGTGATGGAGTCTGGTGCGGCAGGGTCGCTCGAAGAATATGTAATATCAATATATTCTTCATCTGGCTCTCGAGTTCGGACGTTAGCAAGAGAGATGTAGACTGAATTTTTTAGGATTTCATCTACAGTTGGCTTTTGTTCCGTTGGTGTTTCTGAGGGAGATGGTGAAGGTTCGGGAGAAGGGGGCAGATTAAAAAGATTAGAGAACAAAGATTGGTCTTCATGTACCACTCCAAACTCCGCGTTTGGATTTGGTGGGGTTGCGATGGGGCCTGATCCTACTCCGCCACGCGAAAATATTGCAAAGACCCAGAAGAGAATAAGGACGGCGATGACGATAAGAAACGGCTCTTGCTTCATGGCTGTAGTGTAGCAAAAACCAAGCTTTCGAAAAACGGCTATTCATGATACAAACACATGTATGAAGGAAGTCGTGATAGATATAGAAACCGAGAAAGAATTTCGAGAAGTTGGAGGAAAAGATAATATGCATCTTCTTGGCGTCACAGTTGTGGGTACTTATCGATATGACACAAATGAATATTATGCATTTGAAAAAGAAGAGAGTAAGAATCTAGAAGTTCTTCTATCACAAACACCGTGCATAATCGGATTTAATGTAAAACATTTTGATATTCCCGTCCTTGCTCCACATGTGTCGATAGATTTATCGGTAATACCGGTACTCGATCTTATGGATGATGTAGAAAGGCATTTGGGATTTCGCGTGTCATTAGACAATTTATGCCACATGACGTTGCGTAAAAGAAAATCCGGCATGGGGCTCGAGGCGATTAGTTGGTGGCGCAATGGTGAAAAAGAAAAAGTAAAAGAGTATTGTCTTAATGATGTTTTACTAACAAAAGAGCTTTACGAGTTTGGTCGCCAACATGGATTTGTGATTTGTGAGACGCGCGATCGAGGGGTGCAGAGAATTCCTGTAAATTGGGCAGCACCAGTTATCGCTCCAAAGCGTGTTTTGGAAGATGCGCTTGGGAAGAGACTTACCGTTGAAATAGAGTATCGAGAAGAGAAGCGCTCTGAGCCCATAAAGCATAAAGTCGAAGTACACTCTATTGGTCAAGATGTGTTTGAAGGTTTTTGCCATATAAAACAAGCAAAGCGCTCATTTCGTATAGCACAGATTACTGGAGTCGCACTTACGAATGAATCGTATCAACTAGTTCATGATGTCCAAAGAAGTCTTATCTAAAGAAGAGTTTTTTAATAGTAATGGCCGAGCGTTTACGCTTCGTGGGGTTGTTGAGACGCTCAAGGCATATGTAGAGACTGCTCCCGAATGGCAATACGAGATTGTCATTGGGACAGATTCGCATGCATCCTTGGAACATCATGCATTTTTTGTCTCAGCTATTACCATCCGGCGTATTGGGAACGGAGGAATTCATTTCTGGACCCGACATGAAGAACATTTCGCAACTCTTAGAGAGCGTATTTGGCGCGAAGCGATGCTTTCCATTATTCTTGCTCAAGAGTTACGTAGTATGGTACGTGAGGTATTTGGAGACGATGAGTTATGGGGTGGGCATGCAATATTTCGGTGCATTCATTTAGATGTGGGGGAGAATGGCCCGACTCGTGACTTTATTGATGGCATTACGGGTATGGTACGAGGGTATGGGTTTACGCCCGTGATCAAGCCTGATGCGTACGGAGCTTCTACGGTCGCGGATCGGCATACGTAAAAGACGCTCTCGTCGTTCAATGGATAGGACACAAGCCTCCGAAGCTTGTGATACAGGTTCGATTCCTGTCGAGAGCACAGGTAGTGTGAACGAGGGTTGACATTTGGTATAAAAAGTGTAAGATGCCAAGTAGAAGTTCATTCGATAGATGGAGGCACTCAATGCTTCAAAAAGGAAGAGATCTTTTGTTTTTCGTGATTTCGCGGCTTCAGCGCCTGTGGGTTCACCAAAGACAAAATCACAATCAGCGCAGGGTATCCCTGGGCGTTGCTCTCAGGCAGTTCAAAAATTTCTACGATCGACAAAGAATTGTATTTCAGTTGCTTCAAATCGAAGCTCGTCGATCTCATCGGCGTCAGGTAGCCATTCAAGAGCTTCAGGTTACGGCGGCTATACCTGATACCCAGCGAGCCAGAGCCATCGCTCTTGCAGAGGGTAGACTTCGCGCATCAGACGAACGCTTTGGAGAGGTTCTCGACTTCGCATATCGTGAAGGGTATCTGCCGAGCGATCAGTTTAGGAGTACATATCCTCGCAGACCAATTTCATTACGTCCACGATTACGTGGATATTCTCATCAACATCCACAAGCGCCTTTGGCTAGTCTTGTGGCTATGTAGTACTACCCCCCGAAATTGGGGGGTTTCTTATTTTTCTTTTTTCTCGTAGAATAAAAAAGCTTTTCGCGCGCTTAGCTCAGTGGTAGAGCGACTCGTTTACACCGAGTAGGTCCGAGGTTCAATCCCTCGAGCGCGCATATAGTTTGAATCTTTAGTGTGCTTTGCTATACTCTTCTTGTATTTATTTGATACGCCGCGGTAGCTCAGTGGTAGAGCGCATCCCTGAAGAGGATGGCGTCGGGTGTTCGATTCACCCCCGCGGCACAAGTGAAAATGACTCCGTTTTATACGGAGTCATTTTCTATTTAATGAGAGTGAATCGAACGGTATGCTGGGGGCATACCGCGTAATTTCTGAAGGAGAAATTGATTCACCCCCGCGGCACAAGTGAAATAAAAAATAATCCCAAGGAGTGGGATTATTTTTTTATTGAATATGAAATGAGAATAATACACTTGTATTTCTTGTGATTGGCGCTAGGCTTGTATGCAGAATGGCAAAGCCAAAGGTACTAATCGTTGACGACGCAGAAGTGGTACACGAAAGAGTACGGGAATGCCTTGGCAGTCAGATTGAACTTTATACTGCGGTAACAAGCGTGGGAGCTCACGTGCACCTTCAAGAGCATCCCGATTTTGCTCTCATTGCTCTCGATGGCGTTTTTCCTCGAAGGCCTAATGGACCAGACTTACTTGAAGGTCCGTGGCTTTTGGAAAGAATTCGTCGGCAACATAAGTTTTCTGGCACAGTTTTGGCTACATCATCTTCAGATAATACGAGAAGAGATATGTTGCGGGCTGGGTGTAACGCTGAGTGTCGCAAAGATAGGGTTTCTGATGCGATTGCAGAGTTACTACATCTTAAACCGCTTTGACGCGGTTTTTTTATTTAAATAAAAAACCCTCAGAAGAGAGGATTTTTTATCGTATTACTCGTGTTTTACTTTGACGCGTTCAATTCTGTTTTTATCAAGTTTAGGGAGACGTAAGGTGAGGAGACCTTGGCGGATTGTCGCCTCTGCTCCGTCCACATCGATCTCTTGCGGGAGGACGATAGATCGAGAGAATGTTCCCCAGTAAAGTTCTTGATAGAAGTAGTCATTTCGCTCAACTTCACGAGCTTGTTCTCGCTTACCGCGGATAGTGATGGCGTCCCGCGTAATTGATACATCGAGGTCATCGGGGCGTACGCCTGCTACTGTCGACTGAACGATAATTTCATTTTCTGTTTGGAATAAATCGATTGTTAGCTGACCCTCCTCTTCGCTCTCTCCAAGTAAGTTTTGAGCATCTTCTTTTTGTTGTGTTGGTATTCTGTGCGGGCGCAGTTTTGTAGTTGACGCAGCTAAGTGTGCTCGCGGTATTTCTTCTTCCTCGAGTTCGTCTTCCTCATAAAAATCGTTTGTCGAAACCGATCCCGTGAGGCGTTCGAAAAATGATCGTCGATCTTTAGGCATAATATGTATATAGTTTATGTTTAATTCGCTCAAATGCAAAGAGGATAAGTATCCCAACGGTTCCGAGTAGCACGAGTGCTGGTGCGGGATCGTAACCTTCCCTCATTAGTATAAGAATGTTGAAAAGCGCGTGCAAGAGAGTGGCAAAAAATAGTCCGACACCGAGCGCAATTTCTTTACGAAGGGTGCTTCGAAAGAATGATCCGCCGATAAAGTAGCCTAATATTCCAGCGGAGAGTGCATGAAGAGGAGTTGCTCCAATAAATCGAAGGTTGCTTACAGTAAAACCATCGGAAAAGCCAAGACCATAGGGTCCGATAAGGTATAAGACGTTTTCAATGGCAGCAAATCCAAGTGCTCCCGCAATAAGATAGATCATTGCGTCTGCTGGTTCGTCATACTCTTTGCGCCAAAGTATAAAAGATTTTATCATGGCATATTTGCTCACTTCTTCTATGAACGCAAAACCTACAACGAGCATGAGTCCAATATGAGTAGTTGATAAAGAGAGTCCAAAAAAAGTACGCACAAAGGTCATCCAGACACTTGAAAAGACAAGAGCCGCAGGAATTGCGAGTATGCCAGCCCAAAATGCAAGAAAAATGAGACGATTTGGTTCGGGTGCTTCGTCTTCTTTGAGCCAGAAAAAAAGCCACAGAATTGCAGGTAGGAAGCCAGAGATGACCGCCCACAAGAGAGCTTCAAGCGTCATACATTTTCAACGATAAGGAGTTGTTTGTGTTCGATAGGGAGGAGACCCCATAAATATTCAGTAATGAATGGGATGAAGGGATGGAGTAATTTGAGGGAAGATCCGAGTACGTAGAGGAGTACGGTCGTGGTTTCTTCAGAGTCATCTTTTTTTGACGCTTCTATATATATGTCACAAAATGCGTGCCAGTAAAAATCATAGAGACCGTGGAGTGCTTGTCCGAATTCAAATGATTCAATAAGGTCATTTGTTTTTTTTGTGATTTCATCCAGTTCTTTAAGAATTTGGATATTATGGTGTTTTTCTATTTTTTCTGGGCGGGTAAGCGCCCGTGGTTCTATGCCAATGCGTGCGAGTATGAGGCGCGTAGAGTTCCAGATTTTGTTTAAAAACTTTTTACCAGCTCGTATACCGTCGTCTGACCAGTGAATGTCTTGTGTGGACATGGCTTGCCATATCAAACCAAAACGAGTCGCATCAATACCTACCTCATCAATAAGTTTCATGGGATCAACGACGTTGCCCTTGGATTTGGACATTTTTTTTCCTTGCTTATCGAGAATCGTTGGATGAGTGAATACGGTTCGAAATGGTGGTTTGTCTAAAAACTCAAGACCAGAGAAAAGCATACGGAATGTCCATGTATAGAAGATCTCACGTGCAGATGAAGTGACGGCGGTTGGGTAAAATGTTTTAAGGTCTGTCGTTTCCTCTGGCCATCCGAGTGTCGCAAACGGCCATAGCGCGGAAGAAAACCACGTGTCGAGTACGTCGCTCGTTTGTTCCCATGGTTTTTTGCACTTTGCACACTTTGCATCAGGGGCTTTTTGGCCGAC
>ERZ1292625.1209-Hain-H41-01um-R1-1209-length-32583-cov-172_pt1 | contig 29156 bp, 25 predicted proteins | sample MGYA00564400_ERZ1292625 | MGnify/ENA primary metagenome ERZ1292625 (study PRJEB36523, sample SAMEA6512639) | groundwater metagenome | collected 2019-01-08 | study: AquaDiva: Metagenomics assemblies of 32 groundwater samples | reverse complement strand
AGTAATAAGAAGAAAGGCCGGGAAAAAAGCCGGAGCCGCTACGGTCGGAAAATAATAATCTACGAATAACAAATCAATACGAATTTACGAATGCGGATTAAATTTAGACATTCGTAAAAATTCGTAATTTTATAGATAAACATGAAAATTATAAAGAAGTTAAACCAAACAAGATTAAGAAGAAAAGCCAGAACCAGAGCTAAAATTTTCGGCACTCAAGAAAAGCCCCGACTTTCGGTTTTCCGCAGTAATCTTTATACTTATGCGCAGCTTATTGATGATTTAAACGGTAAAACTTTAGCGAGCGCTTCGACTAAAGAAGTTAAAGAAAAAAATAAAAATAAGATTCAAGAAGCCGAGGCCTTGGGTGAATTAATTGCCAAGAAAGCTATTGAGAAAAAGATAGACGCGGCGATTTTTAATCGCGGCGGTTACGCGTACCATGGCCGCGTCAAAGCCGTTGCCGAAGGGGCCAGAAAAGGCGGCCTTAAGATTTAATAATCTATAACTGATAAAATACTATTATAATTATGTATAGAAGAATAACGGAACCAAAAAAGAAATCGGAATACAGGGAAAAGACAATTGATTTACGCCGCGTTACCCGCGTTGTCGCCGGAGGAAAAAGAATGAGTTTTAGAGCTACGGTTGTTTTGGGCGACGAAAAAGGGCGGGTCGGCTTGGGTCTTGGAAAAGGATTGGATGTGGCTCAAGCGGTTGAAAAGGCCAAAGTTAAGGCGAAAAAGAATATGATGACTGTGCCTCTGAAAGGCAGGTCAATACCGCATGAAGTTAAAGCCAAATATAGCGCTGCTCGCGTGTTAATTAAACCGGCGAAAGTAGGACACGGACTTAAGGCGGGCGGTTCGGTTCGGGATGTTTTGCTTTTAGCCGGCATTAAAGACGCTACTGCTAAAACATTAGGCACAACCAAAAATAAATTGACAAACGCTATGGCTGCATTGGAAGCGTTAAAACAACTTAAATTAGTAAAGCGTAAATCGTAAAAAATATCACTATGCAATTACACCAATTAAAACCAACACAAAAACAAAAAAAAGAAAAGCGCGTGGGTCGCGGCGGCAAACGGGGCACTTATTCAGGCAAAGGCACCAAAGGGCAAAAAGCCAGGGCTGGCCATAAAATAAGGCCGGCATCCAGAGATTTACTAATTAGAATTCCTAAACTCCGCGGATTTAAGAATAAGCCGATAAAATCAAAACCCTTTTCCATCAATGTTGGCGACATTGAAAGTAAAATTAAGGAAAATATTATTACGAAGGAAATTTTGGCCGATTATGGTTTAATTTCTAATCCTAAAAAAGGAGTAAAAATTTTATCTGATGGAGAAATTAAAAGACCGCTTATATTTAAAGGTTTTAAATTTTCGGCAAAGGCCAAACAAAAAATTGAGGCCGCCGGAGGAAAGGCAGAGATATAAATCATAAAGCGTAAAACATGAAGCATAAAAATGTTTCAAGTTTCATATTTAAAGTTTCATGAATAAATTCTTAAAGATTTTTAAAATAAAGGATTTGCGCAACAAAGTTTTAATTGTCATCGGCCTTTTGGTGGCTTTTAGAATTTTGGCCGCCATCCCGGTCCCCGGCATTGATGCCGCGCGTTTGCGGGAATTTTTCGCTTCCAGTCAATTATTCAGTTTTTTGGGAGTCATGGCCGGCGGCACTTTAAGTAATTTGTCAGTTATCATGCTTGGAGCCGGACCTTACATTACCGCCACGATTATTATGCAGCTTCTTACTATGATTTTTCCGAATCTCAAGGAATTATATTACGAAGAAGGCGCCGTTGGACGCGCTAAATTTAATCGTCTGTCGCGGTATTTGACCGCTCCTTTGGCGGTTTTGTCCGGTTACGGATTTTTAAATCTTTTGATTTCCCAGGGTGTTTTTCCCCAACTCGGACTTTATGAAATAATAAAAAACGTCATTGTTATTACCGTCGGTTCCGTGATAGTTATGTGGCTTGGAGAACTTATTACCGAGCAAAAAATGGGAAACGGAATTTCTTTGATAATTTTGGCCGGTATAGTCAGTAGCTTGCCTTCGGCCGTCGGCAATATAATCAAAACTTACAACCCGAACGATTTGCCGACCTATATTTCATTTCTTATCGTCGTTGTTTTGGTTATTGTTGGAGTCGTTATTGTTAATGAAGGCGAGAGAAAAATTCCGGTTTCTTACGCGAAACAGGTCCGCGGAAATAAAATGTACGGCGGCGTTTCAAGTTATTTGCCGATTAAAGTCAACCAAGCCGGGGTGATTCCTATAATTTTCGCGATTTCCGTCATGCTTTTCCCGCAATTTTTGGCTCAAATCAGCTCTATTATTTCAAAAGGATTTTCGCTCAAGTTAACTGAATTTATAACAAATATTTTTAATAATCAATATATTTACAGCTCTATTTATTTCGTAATGGTGGTGTTGTTCACTTATTTTTATACCGCGGTTACATTTGACCCGTCGGAAATATCCAAAAATCTTCAGCGGAGCGGAGGATTTATTACGGGCATCAGACCCGGAGAACCGACAACGACATTTTTATCCAAAACCATAAGCCGCATAACTTTCTGGGGAGCTATTTTCCTCGGCACTGTCGCGATTCTGCCGAATTTACTGCAGATATTTACGGGTGTTTCATTTTTAACCATCGGCGGCACCGCGGTTTTAATCGTGGTTTCGGTGGCTTTAGAGACAATAAGGCAAATTAACTCGCAATTGCTCATTCGCGAATACGATTAGACGAAAAGGAATTAAGAATGTAGAATTAAGAATTAAGGGGTGGTATGTCCGCCATTCGTTATTCATAATTCATGAAACAAAAAATTGCCGTAATTATTTACGGACCGCCGGGCTCCGGCAAAGGCACTCAATCAAAATTGCTCGCTGACAAGTTTAATTTTTTTCATTTTGACACCGGAGATTTTTTGCGAAGTATTTTTTACGGTTCAATGAAAATTGACGTAAATAAAAAAGAATTTGAAAAAGAAAAAAAACTGAACGAATCCGGCAAATTAAACACTCCTTCATGGATTTTTAAAATTGTAAGCGATAAAGTCAAAAGTATTTCCGAATTGGGGCACTCCGTGATTTTAAGCGGCTCGCCGCGCACTTTATACGAGGCCTTTGGCAACAAAACCAATAATGGACTAATTCATCTTTTAACTGAAAAATACGGCAAGAAAAATATTTTTAATTTGGTCTTGGAAATTCCGGAAAGGGAATCTATAAAACGCAACAGCCACAGAATTGTTTGTTCCGTATGTAAGACTCCTTTATTGGGTCAAGTGTCAAGTGTCAAATGTCAAATGTCAGCATGTCCCTTTTGCGGGGGGAAATTGGAACACAGAAAAGATGACAAAAAAGAAGTTGTCATTGGCCGATTAAAAGAATATCGCGCAATGACCAAGCCGATATTCAAAGAACTTAAAAAGAGAAAATTCAAAATTATTAAAATCAACGGTATTTCCGCTCCATACAAAGTTCATCAACAAATAATCAAATATTTTAAATAAGTGGTAAAAATTTATACAAGCGAAGAAATAAATAAAATCGCTTCAAGCGGGAAAATTTTATCCAAAACCTTGAAGCTTCTTAAGGATAACGTCAAAACAGGCGTTTCTTTAAAATATTTAGATAAATTGTCACATGATTTTATAAAAGAAAATGATGCCGAACCGGCGTTTTTGGGTTATCATACCGAAGGCGCAAAACGTCTTTATCCTTCTTCCATTTGCGCTTCTTTAAATAATGTCGTGGTTCATGGCATTCCAATTGATTATGAACTCAAAGACGGCGATGTCTTAAAAATTGATTTGGGCGTCAGATATGGCGGTTTCTATTCGGACGCCGCGTTTACGGTTATCGTCGGACGCGGAAGCGAGGAGGCAAAAAATTTGGTCAAGGCAACGCGCGACGCCCTTAATGAAGTTGTCAGGCACGTTATGCCGGGGAATCGCCTTGGCGATTTAGGTTTTGTGATTTCAAAAGTCGCGAAACGTTTTGGCGTTAATGTCATCATGGGTTTGACCGGCCATGGAATCGGCAGAGAACTTCACGAAGACCCGATAATATACAATTTTGGCGATCCGGGCCACGGATTGGAATTGAAACCCGGCATGGTTTTGGCGATTGAACCGATGTTTTCGGCCGGCACCAGTCAGGTTATTCAGCTTAAAGATGACAGCTGGGCCACCAAAGACGGTTCGCTCGCGGCTCATTTTGAGCATACGGTGGCAGTTACTGAAAAAGGACCTATAATTTTGACTGATTAAATACAATACTGTATCATTTATCCAGAATAAAATTTTTTTATGAAACCCTATCTTTCTGTAATAATTCCGGCATATAACGAAGCAAGGAGATTGCCTACCACTCTCATTGATATGAAACGCCACCTTTCCAAGGTGGATTTTCCTTATGAAGTTATTATTGTTGATAATGCTTCAACTGACCATACAAAAGACGTGATTGCTAGGTTTGAACTTCTCTGGCCGGAATTAAGAATGATTGAATGTAAAATTAAAGGAAAGGGAGCGGCTGTAAAAATGGGAATGCTTGACGCAAAAGGCGAATATCGCGCTTTTACCGACGCCGATAATTCTATTTCAGTTGATCAGATTATTAACGCATTGAGATATTTTTCCGACGGCTATGGAGTTGTTATTGGGTCCCGCGATGTCGCCGGAGCGAAACATGACCAGCCGTGGTATAGAAGAATTGCGGGAAATATAGGGAATATCATAATTCAAATTCTTCTATTGCCGGGGTTATGGGATACCCAGTGTCCATTTAAAATTTTTACTTCCGAGGCCGCTGGAAAAATTTTTCCTATTATAAAAGTAAAACATTGGGGTTTTGATGTTGAGATATTGGCTCTTGCTAAAAAATTTGGCTACAAAATAAAAGAAATTCCCGCGAATTTTATTAACGACCCAAATTCAAAAATCAAAGCAAGCGCGTATCTTGAAGTTTTGTGGGAGGTTATTAAAATAAGGTACTGGCTTTGGACAAACGCCTATAAAATAAAAACTGAGAAATAAAAACTAAAAACGACAAGGGAAAATTTAAAACTAAAAGTCAGAATAAATTTTGATTTTTAAAATGTAGTTTTCCCTTTTTCAATTTTAATTTTTAATTTGAAATATGGAATTTTATATCACAAAAGAACGTTACGAAGAATTAAGAAATGAATTGGAACATCTTAAAAAAGAAGGCCGAATTGAAATTGCCGAACGTTTGAAACGGGCGAAAGAATTTGGCGACTTATCCGAGAATGCGGAATATGCGGAGGCCAAAGAAGCCCAGTCAAAAACCGAAGGCCGTATTATTGAATTAGAAAACATTTTAAGAAACAGCAAAATTATCAAAAAATCAACCGGCAGAAAAATCATTGATCTTGGCGCTTCAATTGCCGTTGAAAAAGGCGGTGAAGAATTTAGATACACGATTGTCGGCTCAAACGAAGCCAATCCCGAAAAGAACATGATTTCAAATGAATCGCCGCTGGGCAAAGCGTTTGTGGGCAAAAAAGCCGGCGACAGCGTTGATGTTGAGACCCCCAAAGGAAAAGTTTATTATAGAATTGTAAGTATAGAGTAAAATTGGCATGCTTAAAGATCTTCGCCAAACCAGAATAGATAAACTTAATAATCTCGCCAAAGCGGGATTTGAAGTTTATCCCGAAAAATCTCAAAAAGATTATTCCAATAAATATGCGTTGGAAAATTTTGACAATCTTTTAGACAAGGAGATTTTTTTAATCGGACGAATTCGCTCTTTAAGACAGATGGGCGTCTTGATTTTTTTTCACATTGAAGACGAGAGCGGGAAAATCCAGGCGCTTTTAAAAGAAGATATTTCCGGAAAAAACGCTTTTAAATTATTCGCTGAAAATATTGATATCGGCGATTTTGTTCAGGTTGAAGGAAAATTATTTAAAACCAAATCAGAAGAAAAGACGATTGAAGTTAAGTCCTGGAAAATTTTAAGCAAAGCGATTCGTCCAATCCCTTCCGAATTTTACGGATTAAAAGACAAAGAAGAACTTTTACGCAAGCGTTATCTTGATTTAATAGTCAACTCCGAGACCAAAGAATTATTTCGTAAAAAAAATATATTTTGGAAATCGGTTAGGGAAATTTTATCCAAGAAAGGGTTTCTGGAAGTGGATACTCCGGCACTTGAAGCTATCCCGGGCGGAGCAGAAGCGCGGCCGTTTATCACGCATCACAACGCTTTAGACAGAAATTTTTATCTGCGGATTTCTTTGGAGCTTCCTTTAAAACGCTTACTTGTAGGCGGATTTGAAAAAGTATATGAGATTGGGAAAGTGTTCAGAAATGAAGGCATTGATGCCGAACATTTGCAGGATTATATTGAGATGGAATTTTATTGGGCTTATATGGATATGAAACAAGGCATGAAGTTTGTTGAAAAAATGTACAAGGAAATCGTTAAAAAAATCTCCGGCAGCTTAATGACTGAATACGAAGGTAATAAAATTAACTGGTCCGCAAAATGGCCGAAGCTGGATTATTTTAAAGAATTTAAAAAAGAAACAGGTATTGATTTATCAAAAGCGAACTTGTCCGCCGAAGTCCTCAAAGCGAAGGCGGATGAGTTGGGAATAAAATACGAAATGAATTATGGCAAAGGCAGAATGATAGACGTTATTTACAAAAAAACTGTAAGAGAAAAACTAATTCAGCCGTGTTTTTTAATTGGCCATCCGATAGAGATTTCACCTTTGGCGAAAAAAGACCCTAAAAATCCAAAAAAGGTTTTAAGATTTCAGGTTATTGCGGGAAAATCGGAATTAGGCAACGGATTTTCCGAGCTTAACGACCCGATTGACCAGAGAAGCCGGTTTGAAGAGCAAATGAAACTTCGCCAAGCAGGAGACGCGGAAGCCCAAATGGCTGACGAGGACTTTATTGAAGCGATTGAATACGGCATGCCTCCGGCAGTCGGTTTCGGCTTGAGCGAACGCTTATTCGCTTTTCTTATGAACAAGCCGATTCGTGAAACCGTGTTTTTCCCGCCGATGAAATCTCGTGAATAATGAATAAAGAATTATGAATTATGGAATAGATTAATTTATTATTTAATTTTTCATACTTCATAATTCAATTTTAAAATGACTCCAATTGAACAAATAAAAGATAAACTTGATATAGTCGATTTTATTAAGGGCTATATTGAGTTAAAGCCGGCTGGGAAAAATTTTAAGGCGCCTTGTCCGTTTCATAAGGAAAAGACGCCGTCTTTTATTGTGTCGCCGGACAGGCAAACATGGCATTGTTTCGGTTCTTGTTCCGAAGGCGGCGACATTTTCAAATTTTTAATGAAACATGAAAATTTGGAGTTTTATGAGGCCTTAAAACTTTTAGCGGAAAAAGCCGGAGTGGAATTGAAAAAAGTGAGTCCTGTTGACCAAAAACAATTCGGCGTGCTTTATGACATTAACGAATCCGCGAAAAATTTTTTCAAATCGGAATTGGTTAAAAATGAACGCGCCAAAGAGTATTTAAAATCCCGCGGCATAAAAGGGGAGACGGCAAAAGAATTTGAAATTGGCATGTCTCCTGCGGCTTTTGACGATTTGACGGTGTATCTCATTAATCAACGCTATGACATTAAGGACATTGAAAGAGCCGGATTGAATTTTAAAAGTGAAAAAGGAAATTACATTGACAGATTTAGAAATAGAGTGATGTTTCCGATTTACAATTCGTTCGGAAAAGTTGTCGGGTTCAGCGGCAGAATTTTGCCGGAGTTTGACAATGGCGAAATGGGAAAATACATTAATAGTCCGGAGACGCCGATATTCAACAAATCGCGAATTCTTTACGGATTTCACAAATCAAAAAACGCGATTCGCGAGAAAAAATCGGCTCTTCTGGTGGAAGGTCAAATGGATTTTTTAATGTGCTGGCAGGACGGCATTAAAAACGTCGTTGCCGCTTCCGGCACGGCTTTAACCGTTGAACATCTTAAGACATTAAGAAAGTCCGCGGACGAACTTATTTTTTCTTTTGACAACGACGAAGCCGGATTGAAAGCGGCTGAAAGAAGCGTTGATTTGGCGAATAATGCGGATTTTAACGTAAAAATTTTAATGCTTAAAGATTTTAAAGACCCGGCCGAAGCGGTTTTAAATAGTTCGGGCGCGGTGGCGGCTTTAGTTGTTTCAGCTAAACCGGTAATGGAATTTTATTTTGACCGATACCTTAATATGACCAACGACAAACGACAAACGACAAATGACAAAATAGATATAGGGGATTTAAAGAAAAAAATCCGTATAATTTTGATGAAAATTCAAAATCTTGCCAGCCCCGTTGAACAAATACATTGGCTTAAAGAATTGGCGAATAAAGCTAAAACATCAGAATCAAGCTTGATTGAGGAATTGGCTCGATTAAAAATCGCGACGATAAGCCGGCAAGAAGAACAAATTATTGAAACTGCCGTTGAACCACGCCAAACCAGAAAGGAGCTTATTGCAGAACGGCTTTTAACTCTGGCTCTTATCAAAGATTCGCTGTGCGGCCAGCTGAAAGATTATTTTGATTTTCTGCCTGACGGTTATCAAATGGCATATAATCATCTGATTAAAAAAGAAAAAACAAATAATATTCAGACACTTAATTTTATAAATATTATATCTATGCGTTCCAGTTTGGAAACCGAAAATTTGACCGAGGATGCGATTATTAAAGAATTTCAACAACTTTTAAAAGAACTCCAATCGGAATATTTTAAGGAAAGAGGAAATGAACTGGGATTGCTTATAAAGGAATATGAAGGGAAAGACGATAAAAAATACAATCAGGCCATGGAGGAATTTAAAGAACTTAAATCAAAACATCAAGACGCCTTAAAATAATCCCTCACCCTTCAAATACCGAAAACCCGGACATTTTATTTGAAAAACAAAAATTCTAAAATAAAAGTTGGTTTTTGGTTTGAAACGCATTGTTTGTAAAAGGTTTTGTGAAAATGACGTATTTGAAGGGTGAGGGATTGACGAAATCGTAAAAATACTACAAAATAATATTAATTAAGCAATCCTGAAAATCTTGATGGGTCAGGTTGTTTTTATTGTATTTTATGCCCCGTCAGTGAAACTGCGAAGTATTTTTAACAGTTGATACTATCAGTGGTATAAGACAAATTAAAAGAGCGTGAATTTAGGTTATTAAAAATAAAATTTTTAATAAAATTTTAAATTCGCAGTTCTACTACGGGGTATGAAAACTAAAAAATCTAAAAAGTTTAAAACTAAGCCGAAAGAAAAAATTTTAAAACCAAAGAAAAAAGAAGCGGTAAAAGCGAAAATTGCCGTTGACCAGGACTCCATAAAAGAACTTATCCAAAGAGGCAGAGGAAAAGGATTTGTGACCGACACCGAAATTATCCATTATTTTCCCAAAATAGAAGATGACGTTTCGTTTTTGGAGGAAATCTACGACCAACTTGAACAACACAACATAAAAGTCGTTGAGACCGCGGCTTTACTTGAGATGAAGGTTGAGGAGGTTTCAAAAAAAGAATTGGAGGAAGCCACCCGCATCAATCTTGAAGAAGTCCCGGATTCAGTTCAACTTTATCTCAAAGAAATCGGACGTTACGCGCTTTTAAAACAAGCGGAGGAAAAGGATTTGGCTAAGCGTTCCGAAAAAGGCGACGAAGAAGCTCGCCAAAAACTAATTAAATCAAATTTACGTTTAGTGGTTTCTATTGCCAAAAGATATGCGTATCGCACTTCACAAATGAATATTCTGGATTTGATTCAGGAGGGAAATATAGGTTTGTCCAAAGCGGTTGAAAAATTTGATTACAGAAGGGGATTTAAGTTTTCTACCTACGCGACTTGGTGGATTCGCCAGGCGATTACCCGCGCCTTGGCGGACCAATCCAGAACTGTGAGAATTCCGGTTCATATGATTGAAAATATTTCCAAATACACTCAGACCAAACGTCGTCTTATGCAAGAATTAGGCAGGGAGCCGCTGGCCGAAGAAATTGCCATTGAAATGGGAATTGCCGTTGAAAAAATTTATAATCTGCAGAAGATTTCCCAGGAAGTCATTTCTTTGGAAGCTCCGCTTGTTGAAGATAGCGAAGAAGTCACTTTGTCCGATTTAATAAAGGACGAAAAAAATCTGTCGCCGCATCAATCCGCGGAACTCGCCCTGCTTAAAGATAAAATCAAAGAAATTTTGATTGATTTGTCATCAAGAGAACAAGAAATTTTGCGTTTGAGATTTGGCTTGAACGACGGCGTTACTCATACATTGGAGGAGGTCGGCAAGCAATTCGGGGTCACGCGCGAAAGAATTCGCCAGATTGAAGCCAAAGCGTTGGAAAAAATAAAGGCACACGGAAAAGCGGCGGAACTGCGGGAATATTAAAGATTGTAAATAGTAATTAGCAACTAGTAATTGGAAAAATGAATCACGTTGAACTGCGGAAAAATTTTTTTGATTTTTTTAAATCAAAAGGGCATAAAATTATTCCTTCTTCATCTTTATTGCCCGATGACCCGTCGGTTCTTTTAACAACCGCGGGAATGCAGCAGTTTAAAAAATATTATACCGGTGAATTGGACGCGATAAAGGATTTTGGAAGCCGCAGTACTGTTTCAATCCAAAAATGTTTCAGAACCAGCGACATTGAAGAAATCGGGGATAAAACACATTTAAGTTTTTTTGAAATGATGGGTAATTTTTCTTTCGGTTCGGGAGAAGACGGCTATTTTAAGCGTTCCGCAATCCATTGGGCTTACGAATATATAACGGAAATTTTGGAAATTAATACCGATAGAATTATGGTCTCGGTTTTTGAAGGGGATAACGAAATTTCTTTTGATAATGAGTCATATGATATTTGGAGAAATGAATTAAATTTGTCGGCTGATAAAATTATGAAGAGCGGTAAAAGCGATAATTTTTGGGGCCCTACCGGCGCGGAAGGTCCTTGCGGCCCTACAACTGAAATTTACGTTGACGGCGTTGAAATTTGGAATTTGGTTTTTAACGAGTATTACAAGGAAAAATCGGGATTTTTTAGAAAACTTGATAACCCCGGCGTTGACACCGGCATGGGGCTGGAGCGGCTTTTGTTGGTTTTAAACGGATTGGAAAATAATTATCAAACGGATGTTTTGTTTCCGCTCGTGTTAAAAATCGGCGAATTGGCGCCTAATTTAGACGAGAAAATTAAAAGAATTTTTGCCGACCATTTACGGTCTTCGGTTTTCTTAATTGCCGACGGCATCAGGCCTTCAAACAAAGAAGTAGGTTATGTTTTAAGACGGCTACTCAGGCGCATTATGGCTTATCAGATAAAATACGACATTCACGCGGATTTATTTGTTAAAATTGTTCCGGTTATAAAATCAATTTACGGCGAAATTTATCCTGAAATAAAAGATGAAAAAACGATTTTGGAAGTTCTCGTTGATGAAAAAAATAAATTTCAAGAAGTCATTGGCCGCGGCATCGGGGAGATTGAAAAATACAAAGACATCGGCGGCAAAGAAGCTTTTTATCTCTATGAATCCTTTGGTTTGCCAATTGAGCTTATAAAAGAATTATCAAAACCTGAACAAATAAAAAATCTCAATATCGACGATTTTGACAAAGAATTTCAAAAGCATCAACAAGTTTCCCGTGCCGGAGCGGAAAAAAAATTCGGCGGCCATGGTTTAATTTTAGATATAGGCGAATTGAAAGCCGGGACCAAAGAAGAAGTCAAAGAGGTCATTCGTATGCACACCGCAACGCATCTTTTACATTGGGCTTTGCGCGAGGTTTTAGGAAAGGAAGTCAAACAAATGGGCTCGGACATTAATCCCGAGAGATTGAGATTTGATTTTACATTCGGCCGCAAAATGACGGCTGAAGAAATTAAAAAAATTGAGGACTTGGTCAATAAAAAAATTAAAGAAAACTTGCCGGTTTATTTCAAGGAAATGCCGAAAGAAGAAGCGGAAAAAATCGGCGCGTTGTCTTTTTTTAAACATAAATATCCGGCGGTTGTGAAAGTTTATTTTATCGGTTCGGAGCAGAGTGGGGGAGTGATAAGCAAGGAATTCTGCGGCGGGCCTCATGTTGATTACACTTTGGAAATCGGACAATTTAAAATTATTAAAGAAGAATCAGTTTCCGCCGGAGCAAGGAGAATCCGCGCGACTGTGTTAGAATAAATAATAGAATAAAAATATGAAAGGAATGATTAAATTTTTTGATAAACTTGAAGATAAAATTAGAAGACGATTAAGTAAATATCCGATAATATACGCGCTTATAGGCAGTATTGGCATAATTTTATTATGGAGGGGCGTTTGGGGCATTGCCGACTTTTTAAATATGAGCGCGTTGGTTTCGACGGTTCTGGGAGTTATGATTTTACTCGCCATCGGATTATTTGTTTCTTTTTTTGTCGGGGAACAAATTATTATCAGCGGCATAAAAGAAGAAAAAAGAATTGACGAAAAAACGGCTGAAGAAATTAAAGAAGAAGCAATAAGCTTGCGCCAAATCAGGAATGATATTGACGTAATAAAAAAACGAATGGAAGAAATTTGCGAAAAGTAACGGGGAAATCTAAATGAATAAAAAGTTTAAAAAAACCATTTCAAGTATTATAATTATTGTAATAGCCCTGATTACAATAATTGGATTGTCTGATTTTACGTTTTTAATAAAGCCTGATAAAACGCAAAATCAACGCGATACCAACTCATCTATGGAAAAAGTTTTTATTAGAACATCGGATAATACACAGCTTACTGCTAATTATTTTACAGTTGATAAATCCTCATATCCTTGGCCGAAAGGTTGGGTTGTTTTTTCGCATATGATGCCGTCAACCAAAGAATCATGGACCGACTTTGCGAAAAAACTGCAAGAATTGGGATATGAAAGTTTAGCTGTTGATTTAAGAGGACATGGCGAATCGCAAGGCGGACCGGACGGATTTAAAAATTTCAGCGACAGTCAGCATCAAAAAAGCATTTTGGACATTGAAGCGGCAGTTGAATTTTTAAAAACAAAAGGCGCCGAAACTGATAAAATCGCTCTAATCGGGGCCTCCATAGGAGCCAATTTGTCATTGCAGTATATAAGCGAACATTCCGAATTTCAAACCGCGATTCTTCTTTCTCCGGGATTGAATTACAGGGGAATAAAAACGGAAACAATAATTAAAAAATTAAGAAAAGACCAAAAAATATTTTTTGCTTCGGCAAAAGACGACCCCAATGAGGGAAATTATAAAGAAGTTCAAATTCTTTACGATTTAGCGTTGCCGGGAATCGTTAAAGATTTAAAAATTTACAATCAAGGCGGTCACGGAACAAATTTATTAGACAATCAGTCGGAACTTACAAATTCAATAATTAAATTCATACAAATATAATGACAAAAAAAGATTACATTTTTGGAATTTCCTCGGGATTTTTAATCGGCCTTCTTTTGTTACCCGTTCTAAAAGCGTTAAAGCCGGATTTTTACGATAAATTTTATTTGGCTATCGTCCCGCTGTTTTTAATCATAACACCGCTGGGATTGATAATCGCAAATTATATCGGTAAAAAAATATCCGTTGTTTGGCAAGTTGGGAAATTCGGAGTGATTGGCGTTTTAAACACGCTTGTTGACTGGGGTGTTCTGGTTTTGTTCACTTTTTTATTCAGAAAATATTTTCAGATTGAATCAAAAGATATATTATTTTTAGGAATTACGTTTTATTCTTTTTATAAGGCGATTTCATTTATAGTCGCTAACGTAAACAGTTATTATTGGAATAAATATTGGACTTTCGCTTCCGGGGCAGTTAAAAAAACTCGAGCTCAATTCTTGCAGTTTTTTATGATTAGCGTTTTAGGGTTTGGAATTAACGTTGGCATCGCGTCTTACGTTTTTAAAGCGATTAGTCCCATTGGCGGATTTAATCTTGACCAGTGGGGAATTGTCGGAGCCGCAATCGGCAGTATTGTTGGTTTCGCATGGAATTTTATCGGCTATAAATTTATAGTATTCACCCCGTTAGAAGGTTTAAATAAAAACTGATTAATAATAAAGTTGTCTCAATTTGTTTAAGTATATTTCTTCTAACGGGGTTCACCCCGTCACCAAAAGAAATACCACAACTTTAATTTTGATTTTGTTGTTTGAATAATGGCGAATTTGATATAATGATACGGGGTAACGGAAGAGCACTCACAAACCACTAAAATTGGAGGTCACCGCCGTTGCCCCTTAAGAATTTAATAAAAATTCCGTTTCGTGTGAGGCGAACCGGAATTTTTATTTTAAAACCGAGAAATATTTCCGAACGAGAGTTATCCACATTTCTTTTAAAACAAATTTGTTCTAAAATTAACTTAAAGAATTAAATTCAAAATAAATTGAGTGGTCGACAATTCGTTTTGAATATAAAATTAAAAAACGTTTCCGATATGCGCAAACATTGTCGGAACGGCAACACCACAATGGCAACAAAGAGAAAAGCCGCGAAAAAGAAAGTAGCTAAGAGAAAGCCGGCGAAGAAAACCGCTAAAAAGAGAAAAAGATAACCTGTTTTCATAAAAGCCGCCTTGATGTTATGTCAAAGGCGGCTTTTTTACCCCGTTAGAAATCCAGGGCAGTAAAAAATTTATTAAATTTTTTACTGCGGCTATTTTCCAAACCGGGAAATATTTATTTATTTTTATACTTTAATATAATAATCAATGTTTTTATGTATTTCTAACGGGGTTGAAATAATGCCGATTATTGTGTTAATATTAATTCGTGAAAATTATCATTAAAGCCAAAGAACTAAAACTAACGCCGGCGATTACCGATTACATTAATAAAAAAATCGGGCCTTTAGCCAAATTCGTTAAAAAATTTGAAAATAAGAGCGAAGCGGAAGCAGTAATTGAAATTGCCAGAACTACGCGTCATCACCGTCATGGCGAAGTTTATTACGCCGAAGCAAATCTTTATGTTAAAGGAATTGTTATCAGAGCGGAGCAATTGGACGAAGACATTAGGGCAGCGATAGACAAAATGAAAGACACCCTGAAGTTGGAACTTCAAAAGCATAAAGAGAAAGGCGAAATTAAAAAAGCGCTCCTTAGAAAGAAAAAGTTGTCCGAATAATAATCTTCCCTGCGGCAATGTTTAATATCTTAAAGAAATTTTTCGGAAAATTTAATTTTGATTCCTTAATAGCGGACATAAATTCTTTTGAAGCGGAATTTGAAAGTATCTCGGACGAAAAACTTAAGGAACAAAGTTTGGCGTTAAAAAAAGAAGTTGCTGAAACCGGCGACCTTGATTTGGCGTTGCCGAAAGCTTTTGCGCTGGTCCGCGAAGCGGCAAAAAGAAATTTAAAACAAAGGCACTTTGACGTTCAGCTAATGGGCGGAATTATTTTACATCAAGGGAAAATCGCCGAGATGGTCACGGGTGAAGGAAAAACTCTGGCGGCAACTTCTCCCGCGTATTTAAACGCGCTTCTTTCAAAAGGAGTTCACATCATTACAGTCAACGATTATTTGGCAAAAAGGGACGCGGTTTGGATGGGACAAATTTATCACGCTCTCGGGCTTTCGGTCGGCTGTATTATTCACGATGCATCGTACATTTACGACCCAACTTATGTTTTAAAAAAAGAAGAATTAGAATCTGTGGATATAGACAAGGAGCGGGATATATTGGCGGGCTTTAAAATATTCCACGAATTTTTGCGGCCGATTCAAAGAAAAGAAGTTTATCAACTGGATATTCTTTACGGCACAAACCATGAATTCGGTTTTGATTATTTAAGGGATAATTTGGCTTATCGGCCGGAAGACCAGGTTCAAAAAAGCCGTTATTTCGCCATCATTGATGAAGTTGACAGCATTTTAATAGACGAGGCCAGAACGCCTTTAATAATTGCGGCGCCGGACACGGAATCAAGCGATTTCTACAGAGTTTTTTCAAAAATTGCGGCGAATCTGACGGCCGAAGAAGATTATTCCGTTGATGAAAAATTAAAGTCCGCGATTATAACCGACAGCGGCATAACAAAAACGGAAAAGGCGCTTGGAATTAATGATTTATATTCTCCCGAAAACGGCCGTTTGGTCCACTATTTGGAAGAATCACTCAAGGCAAAAGCGTTGTTTCACCGCGACAAGCAATATGTTGTCAAAGAAGGGGAGGTTATTATAGTTGACGAATTTACCGGGCGGCTCATGCCCGGACGCAGATATTCCGGCGGTCTTCATCAGGCGATTGAAGCCAAAGAAGGAGTGAAGATTCAGCAAGAATCAAAGACATACGCTCAAATCACAATCCAAAATTATTTCCGTTTATACGAAAAAATCGCGGGTATGACCGGAACCGCCCAGACCTCGGCCGAAGAGTTCCATAAAGTTTATAATTTGGAAGCGGCAACTATTTTGACAAATAAACCGATGATAAGAAATGATTCGGCTGATTTGATTTACAAAACAAAGGAAGCAAAATATCAGGCGGTCATAAGGGATATAAAAAAGTTTTATGAATCGGGGCGGCCTGTTTTAGTGGGCACCGCTTCAATCAATCATAACGAACTTATTTCCGGCTTATTGACCGAAGCGGGAATCCCGCATCAGGTTTTAAACGCAAAAAATCATGAACGAGAAGGCGAGATTATCGCTCAGGCGGGAAAATTAAAAGCCGTAACAGTTGCGACTAATATGGCCGGACGCGGGGTTGATATTATTCTTGGGGGCAATCCGACCAACCCGATTGAAGCTCAAAAAGTGAAAGAGCTCGGCGGGCTTCATATTATCGGAACCGAACGGCACGAAGCGAGAAGAATTGACAATCAGTTGAGGGGCCGGGCGGGAAGACAGGGAGATATGGGTTCTTCGCAATTTTTTCTTTCTCTTGAAGATGATTTGCTTAGGATTTTCGGCGGCGGAAGAGTTAAAAAATTAATGGAAACTTTTAATTTGCCTGAAGACCAGCCGATTGAATCGGGTATTATTTCAAAGGTGGTTAACGAGGCGCAGAAAAAAATAGAAGGATTTAATTTTGACGCCAGAAAACATCTTTTGGAATATGACGACGTTTTAAACAAGCAAAGAACCGCGGTTTATAAAAAACGGCAGGAGATTTTAATCGGGAGTATTACAAAACTCTTAAGCGGAATTGTTTTAAATTCTTTTGAGCGGCTTAAGAGCCAAGCAATTGAACCCGGGCAATGGGAAAAAATCATTGTTGAATCTGGAATTTTATCAAAAGAGGAATTGGGCGAAAACAGCGACGAAATTTTAATTGAGAAAATAAAAAAGGCGATAACGCCTGAAAAAGAATTTGAAATCAAAGTTAGAATATTGTCCATTTTGGATTCATTATGGATGAATCATCTGGAAAATCTGGCGGATTTGCAGGAGTCGGTCAGAATCCGCGCCTATGGCCAGCATGACCCGCTGGTTGAATACAGAAGGGAAAGTTATAATATGTTCCAGAGTTTATTAGTTAATTTTGAGGACTGGATTTTCTTCAATATCTTGAAAATAATTCCTCAAGAAGGAGATGTAAAAATTCAAACTCAACAGAAAGTTAATTTAGACGCTTTTAAAGGCAATGTTGGCCGCAACGACCCGTGTCCATGCGGAGCGAAAAAGGAAAATGAACAGCCGATAAAATTTAAACATTGTCACGGCAAAAATTTGTAAATGCTATATAAACAAGCGGAGTCCGCCAAAGCTTTAGCGTCGGCGGACGGAAGCGGCAAAAAATATAAGAAGTGTCATGGGAAATAAAACAAACCCGCCTTTCGGCGGGTTTGTTAAAATTGGAAGGGCTTTCCTTAGATTTCGGCGCTAACTTGCGTTATTGCCGATAGGGAAAACTCTACACTCACAATGTGATTATATACTAAAATCTATAAAAAAGTCAATAGCTTTAAGGAATAACGTCTGGAAATATCATTAAAAATTGAATAAAATTAATAAGTAGTGATTTTCATTTTACTTTTTTCATTTAACATTTTACTAATTTAATGACCATTCTTCTTAAAAACTTTCTTCTTGTTGACGGCACCAATAGGCCCATAACCAAAGTTGACGTTTTGGTTAAAAACGACCGGATAGCGGCCTTGGGTTATTTTCCCGCTTTCAAAGCTGACGAGGTGATTGACGGTTTGGGCGCGGCATATCTTTCACCGGGTTTTATTGACATTAGCGGCAATGCCGACCTTTATCTGACTTTGTTTTCCAACCCGAGCCAAAAAGAAAATTTACTGCAAGGAGCGACAACCGTCATAGGAGGGCAAGGCGGGATTTCTTTGGCGCCTCTTCTTTACGGCTCTTTGGATTTGAACAAATTTTGGGCCGATACGGATAAAATCAATGTCAATTGGCACACGATGAAAGAATTTTTCACCAGCGTGAGCGACAAAAAATTCGGAATTAATTTCGGAACTTTAGTCGGCCACTCAACGATTCGCCGCGCAATTACCGGAGACGAAATTCGCGATTTAACCTCCAAAGAACTTGACGTTTTCAAATACATTTTAGATAAGGCCTTGAAAGAGGGCGCTTTCGGAATTTCTTTTAACCTGGATTTTCCTCTGACGAATCTTGTTCCACAAAAGGAAATCAAGCCGCTTTTGGAAATCGTTGAAAAACGAAAGGGATTGTTCAGTATAAATTTAAGAGGCGTTTCCGATTTAACGGTTTATCCCAAGGAAGCCAAGAAAAAATTTATTGCCGCCGTGGAAGAAATAATAAATTTTTCCAAAGAAACCGGCGTCAAAACGCAAATAAATAATTTTTTGTGCTTGAAAGGTTTTTTAAAAGAATATAAAACCGCTCTTGAAACGATAAGCGAAAATATGGCTACTGCCGACATGAGTTTTAATTTCCATCCTTTTGAATTATCTATTATTCCGATTTTTTATTTTTTGCCTGTTTGGGCGCAGCGCGGCGGCTTCAATGATATTTTAAAAAATCTTGAATCAAAGGAAATTGTTGACAAGATAAAAAAAGATTTGCCGGCGTTTGAGGCCGAAAAAATTAAAATTTTCAACGCGCCGGCTCACGCGTATTTGGCGGGCAAATCGCTCAAAGATTTCTGCAACAACAGGAATTTAGACGCGAAAGACGGCTTGATTGAATTGATGAAACTAACGGGGCTCCGGCTGGAACTGGCTTATAACAATCTTTCAACAAAGTTCTTTTCAGACGCCATAACTCATGACCGTTCCATTATTTCTTCTTCATTTTCCGGTTTTCCGCAAAATCATCCGGGTAATTCGGTCTCGGAATTTTCCGCAGCGTTTCCTGAATTTTTAAAGTTAATAATAAATAAAAAAGTTATACCGCTTGAAACCGCAATCAATAAAATAACCGGTTTGCCGGCAAGACAATTGGGCATAACAGACAGGGGAGTAATAAGAGAGGGTTATTTCGCGGATTTGACGACGTTTAGGGATTCAAAAATTGAAACCGTAATCGTGAACGGAAAAATCGTTGTCCGAAACGGAGAATTTCAGAATAATTCCGGCGGCAGGATTTTAAAATATTTACAATAATGTCTATTATTCAGAATTATAAAAAAGGCCATGCGCCGGATTATATTTTTTTGTCAGCCATAATAATTTTAACCGTATTCGGTTTGGCTATGCTTTCAAGCGCTTCATCCGACTTGGGAAAAATAAAATTCAACGACACTTATTTTTACCTAAAACATCAGATATATTACGGATTGAGTTTGGGCATAGCGGGATTTTTAGCCGGACTTTTTGTTTATTACAAACGATGGCAGAACGCGGCGTTTTTACTGCTTTTGGCGAGTATTTTGATGCTGATTTTAGTGTTTACGCCTCTGGGAATGAAAGCCGGAGGAGCCGCAAGATGGATTAATGTCGGGCCGATGTCAATCCAGCCGGCCGAGATATTAAAACTTACGTTTATAATCTATCTTGCCGCATGGCTTAGTAGAAAAAAAGAAAGACGGCGTTCAAGTTTCATTGAGGGAGTGTTGCCGTTTATAACCATATCGTCAATAGTCGTTGCTTTGATTATAATGCAGCCGGCAACCACAACCGTCATTATTTTAATGGCTGCGAGTTTAATAATGTATTTCGTGAGCGGCGCGAAATTGCGTTACATTTTGGGAATAATTTTATTGGGGGTTATAGGTTTGGCGATTGTGGTTTCCGCGACGCCTTACAGATTTAATCGGGTAATGAATTATTTTCGCAATGCGAACGCGGATATTCAAAATTCCGGTTATCACAGGAATCAGGCGCTTATTGCCGTTGGTTCGGGCGGACTTTTTGGGGTTGGTTACGGACAGTCAACTTTAAAATACAAATTCTTGCCGGAGCCGATAGGTGATTCAATTTTTGCGGTAATTGCGGAAGAACTGGGTTTTGTTGGTTCTATTTCTGTGATTGCCGCGTTTGTATTGGTTTTTATCAGGGGAATTTCAATCGCTAAAAATTCCAGGGATGATTTCGGGAAACTGGCGGTTATGGGATTTATTTCAATTATCGCCATTCAAACGTTCGTTAATTTGGGGGCGATTTCCGGCGTGCTTCCTTTGACAGGAGTGCCACTGCCGTTCATCAGTTATGGCGGCACGGCTTTGGCGATTTTTTTGACCATGAGCGGAATTGTTGTTAATATAAGTAAATACACTTAGTTAATTTCCAATTTCTAATTTTTAATTTCCAATGAATTTTCAATGATTTAATTTTTTAAATTATAAATTGATTCATTGATTGAAAATTGTAAATTGATAATTGAAAATTTTATGCTTCGCATCTTATTTACCGGCGGAGGAACCGGAGGACATATTTATCCGATTCTGGCAGTCGTTGAACAATTAAAGAAAAAAGCTCAAGAAAAGAAAATAGAACTTGACCTTTATTATCTCGGCGCGCCTGAAAATTACGGCAAATTGCTGACCGCAAACAACATAAAAGTGTCAAAAGTGGCATCGGCCAAATTAAGAAGATATTTTGACCTTAGAAATATAATAGCCGTTCCCAAGCTTGTTTTTTCGTTGTTTCAAGCCCTTTGGAAGGTGTTTTTTATAATGCCGGATGTTTTATTGTCTAAAGGAGGAACAGGAGCTTTACCCGTGGTTTGGGTATGCAAATTTTACCGCATTCCGATAATAATCCACGAATCCGACTCGGTGGCAGGATTAACAAATTTAATTTCAAGCAAATACGCGCAAAAAATCGGGATTTCTTTCGCTTTAGCGCAGGAGTCATTCGTAAATTACTTTAAAAAGCCGCTTTTAAAACAACAAGTCGCGGAGAAAATAGCTTTAATCGGAAATCCGATAAGAAATTTTTTATTTGTTCAAGAAGACGATTTGAATCAGGAAGCGGCCAAAAAAATTTCAGGATTTGACGCGCAAAAACCGTTACTGCTTGTTATGGGGGGTTCTTCGGGTTCGGTTCGCGTAAATGATTTTTTTCTTGGAGTTGCCAATGATTTAATATCCGGAGGTTTTCAGGTGTTGCACCAAACGGGATTGAAAAATTTTCAAGAATTCAACAAGGAACTTAACGTCTCGTTGGATAATTTAGGAACGCAAAAAACATCTTATAAAACAGTTCCTTATTTTGAAGAAAACATTAAAGACGCTTATATCGCGGCTGATATGATTATTTCCCGTGCGGGAAGCGGCTCTATTTTTGAAATTGCAGCAATGGGCAAGCCATCATTATTGATTCCTTTGGCGGATTCAGCATCGGACCATCAAAAGCAAAACGCCTATGAATATGCTAAAACAGGCGCGACAATAGTCATTGAAGAATTAAATCTTAAAGAAAGTATTCTAGTAAATCAGCTTGAAACTTTGTTTAAAAATTCGGAAAAGCTTAAACAAATGGGTCAAGCGGCAAAAAATTTCTCAAAACCCGGAGCCGCAGGCGCGCTTGCGGAAGAAATTTTTATGCTTAGCGGAAATAAGTGAAATATAACAAGCCGGCTTTTTGGAATGTATGGTGATCTAAGCGGCTTGGTCGGGTATGCTCGTTTTTTTACTAAAAGCGCCGCTTGATTAGATAGATATTTATGAAACTAACCAAAACCGACTACCTTATATACAAAGACTGCGCGAAAAATGCCTGGTTGAAAGTTCATAAACCAGATATTTATTTTACAAAGCCGTTATCGGTTTTTGATCAGGGCATTATTGAAACCGGCAATGAGGTTGACGAACTCGCCCGCGATTTATTTCCGGGTGGCGTGTTATTGTCCGACAGAAATGCTACAGAAGAAACGAAAAAACTTATAGAATCGCAAGCACAGGTTATTTATCAGCCGGTATTTGAAACCGGCTTATATAAAGTTATATCTGACATTTTAGTTTGGAATCCCGATGCTGAAAATTATGATTTGTACGAAGTGAAGGCCTCAAACAGCGGAGAAAATAAAAAAGCGAAAGACGAATTATATTCGCTTGATATTGCTTTTCAATATTTGGTTTTAAAAGAGCTCAAGATTCCCATCGGAAGGCTTTTTCTTATCAGGCTTAACAGTAAATATGTCCGGGGAGAAAATCTGAATATTCACCAACTTTTTAAAAAAGAAGATTTTACGGAACGGGTGCGTGGTATAGCCGATACTGTGGCTGTTGAAATAAAAACGGCTTATGATTATATATCTCAAGAAAAAGAACCTTTTGGCTCTTGCGATTGCATTACTCGCGGCAGAAGCGCGCATTGCACCACTTTTTCTTATTCCAATCCGCATGTGCCGGAATATAGCGTTCACGACATAACGCGTATCGGCCAGTCAAAAAAGAAACTTAAAAAATTGGTTGATGATGGAATCTTTTCAATCCACGACGTTCTCGAAGAGTTTGAGCTAAGCGATAAGCAGAGAAACCAAGTTAATGCCACACAGTCAGGGAAAACTTTTATTGATAAGCAAGCAATAAGTTCTTTTCTAAATACAATTTCTGTTCCAGTTTCTTTTTTGGATTATGAAACTTTTCCGGCGGCCATCCCAAGATTTACTGGATATAGCCCGTTTAATCAGATCCCATTTCAATTTTCACTTCATATTTTTAACCAAGACAAAGATGAGCCAACTCACGCAGAGTTTATTTTTACAGAGAATAAAAATCCTGACGAGGCGATTATTGACGCTCTGAAAAAAGGTTTGCCAAGTAGGGGATCGGTTTTGGTTTGGTTTAAAACTTTTGAAATGGGAAGAAACAAAGAACTTGCGGAACGCAATCCAAAGCACAAAGAATTTTTGGAAGATTTGAATAGTCGGATTGTTGATTTAAGGGATATTTTCACCGAACAGCATTTTGTTCATCCCGATTTTAAAGGCAAGACCTCTATTAAATATGTTTTGTCCGCGCTTGCTCCGGAATTATCATATAAAGCGCTTGATATCCAAGAGGGGGCGACCGCTTCCGACACTTGGAATAAAATTGTAAACAAAAAATTAACCGATGAGGAAGTAACGGAAAAAATAAAGAATCTTTGCGTTTATTGTAAATTAGATACCTACGCGATGTACGCTATTTGGAAAACTTTAAAAAATTTAATTTAAGCGAATAAAAATGGCGCAAGATAAATATACGGCAATATGGGTATCCCATTCTTCTATGGGGGATTTTTTGAAATGCCCCCGCGCTTATTATCTCCATAATGTTTACAAAGATCCCAAGACGGGACGAAAAATAAATATTGTAAATCCGGCGCTTTCATTGGGTCAGGCAGTCCATTCTACTCTTGAACCATTAAAAAATATTCCTTTCAACGAAAGAATCAAACGCGATCTTTTAGCGGACTTTGAACAGGCATGGGCTAAAGTTTCCGGTAAGATGGGAGGATTTAAAAATGACACGGAGGAATTTGAAGCAAAAGTTCGCGGCAAGGCCATGATAGAACGAGTTATAAAAAATCCGGGACCAATCGCTCAAAAAATAGTGCGCCTCAAAGAAGGCCATAATGATATGCCGCCGAATTTTTTTCTTTCTGACGAAGAAAATATAATTTTATGTGGGTTGATTGATTGGTTGGAATACGTTGAACAAGACGACAGTGTTCGCATTCTTGATTTTAAAACGGGCAAACACAATGAGAGCGGGGATTCTCTTCAGCTTCCAATTTATCTTTTACTTTTAAATGCTTTGCAAAACCGTAAAGTTTCCGGAGCGGCATATTGGTATCTTGATAGAGATGATGGACTTGTTGATATGGCTTTGCCCGATATTGATGAGGCAAGAAAAAAAGTGCTCGCCGTTGCTTTGCAAGTTAAAGTTGCCCGAGAGAAAAAGGTTTACGACTGTCCTCGCGGGGGCGCGGGTTGCTTTGCGTGTAAACCATATGAAGCTATTTTGAAAGGGGAAGTAGAATATCTTGGAATTGGAGGTTACGGACAGGATATATACTTTTTGTGATAAAATATTAATATGACTCAATCCCAAGCGCTATTAATATTGAAATCCGGCGCGAATGTTTTTTTAACCGGCGAGCCCGGGTCCGGCAAGACGCATACCGTAAACAGTTATGTGTCTTTTTTGCGGAGCCATAACATCGAACCGGCAATCACAGCCTCAACCGGCATTGCCGCAACGCACATAGGCGGGATGACAATCCATTCTTGGAGCGGTATAGGAATTAAAACAAGATTGGACAAATATGGTCTTAATAAAATCGCGTCAAATAGACGCATTGTAAAACGTGTCCAACGCTCCAAAATACTTATTATAGATGAGGTCTCCATGCTTCTTCCCGAAACACTCGCTATGGTTGACGCTGTATGCCGCGAAATCAAACAAAGTTCGGAGCCGTTCGGTGGCATTCAAATCGTTTTAGTCGGCGACTTTTTTCAATTGCCGCCGATTGTAAAACCTGAAATGGGAGACGATGTGCAAGCAGTGCTTATTGAAGAACTGCAGGCTCGTTTTGCTTATGATTCTCCTGCATGGAAACGCGTAAACCCGACCGTCTGTTATCTCACCGAACAATACCGACAGGATGATAGCGATTTTCTTACCCTACTTTCGGCAATTCGGAATAATATTTTTAACAGCGATCACTTAAGCCGTATTGAAACAAGAAAAATTGATCCTCATGCCGCGCCGAGCGGTGTACCAAAACTATTTTCGCATAATGCCGATGTGGATCGCGTCAATAATGAAGTGCTTGCTAAACTTTCCGGCAAACCACAGGCATTCTCTATGTCTTCACAAGGTCCGGACGCGCTTGTCTTCACGCTTAAGAGAGGTTGTCTTTCGCCGGAGATACTTTATCTTAAAGTCGGCGCGGCGGTGATGTTCACAAAGAATAATCAAAAAGAAAGTTTCGTAAATGGCACGCTCGGCGCGGTTGAAGAATTTGATAAACACAGCGGTTATCCAACCATTAAGACGCGAAGCGGAAGACGGATTAAAGTTGAGCCAATGGATTGGGCAATGGAAGAGGACGGCAAAATTCGCGCGCGAATTTCTCAATTGCCACTTCGTCTTGCTTGGGCAATCACGGTACATAAGAGTCAAGGCATGAGTTTAGATGAAGCGGCTATGGATTTAAGCAATGTATTTGAATTCGGGCAAGGATATGTCGCGCTTTCGCGCGTCAGGCGGCTTTCGGGTTTGTATCTTTTCGGTTGGAACGAACGTACTTTCCAGGTGCATCCGGATGTATTAATAAAAGACGCCGAGTTCCGCGCGCAGTCAGAGCAATCGGTACGCGCATTTGACAATATAGGTCAGGATGAAATAGTAGCAATATATAAGCGGTTCATTTACGTATGTGAAGGAAAGCAGGAAATTCCCGTGCAATCTGGTTTTGAAAAAATAAGAGAGAAACATCCAAGCGCTTATTTACCATGGGACAAATCGCAGGATGATAAACTGCATAATCTTTTTATAAAAAATTCATCCATTTCTGATCTTGTAAAAATATTCAGCAGAACAAGAGGAGCCATTAGGTCTCGTCTTATCAAATTAGGGCTCATAACTAAAATATGAATTTAATAATCGCATTATCCAAAAATTCCGTCCGTTCCCGTAAAAGAATGACGGAAGGGGCCTGCTCGCAATACTACACAAAGTGTTTTGTAGGCGGGGATGTGGGGAAAATTTCACCGCGCCCAAGCCAAAGTGAAACCTCGCCGCTCTACTTACAGACACGAAGTAAAACGCTTTTTAAGTAGCCAAAAGGGCTGTTTTTTGTTATAATTTTTGGATATGTCAGACGGTTTGGACAAGGAAATACGCGTTAGAATTGCGCCTTCTCCCACAGGGCCGCTTCATTTTGGCACTGCCAGAACGGCATTATTTAACTGGTTTTTTGCCAGAAATCACGGCGGCAGTTTTATTTTGCGCGTTGAAGACACGGATATAGAGCGATCCATGCCCGCATTTGAAGCGGATATAATTGCGGGTTTAAAATGGCTTGGTTTGGATTGGGATGAAGGTCCCAATATCGGCGGCAAATACGGGCCTTACAGGCAATCGGAACGTTTGGATATTTATGAAAAATACCTAAAGAAATTAATTGATGACAATAATGCGTTTTATTGTTTTTGTTCCAAAGAAGAATTGGAGCAGGACCGCCAAGCGATGTTAAGCCAAGGATTAGTTCCCAAATACAGCGGCAAATGCAAAGACATTCCAAAAGATGAAACTTTAAAAAAAATTGCCGAAGGGGACAGCGCGGTAATCAGGTTTAAAATGCCGCTGACCGAAATAGAATTTCACGATTTAATACGCCACAAAATTAAGTTTGATACTTCAATAATAGGGGACATAGTGATAGCGAGATCGTTAAAATCGCCGCTTTTTATTTTCGCGGGCGTTGTTGATGATTATGAAATGAAAATTTCCCACGTGATACGGGGAGAAGACCATATTTCCAACACGCCCAAGCAAATTATGCTTCAAAAAGCGTTGGGCTTCAATGAAGTTGAATACGCCCATCTACCGCTGATTTTGTCTCCTGACAGAAGCAAATTGTCAAAAAGATATTTGGAATCGTCGCTTAATGATTTTATAAAAATGGGCTATTTACCGGAAGCGATGGTTAATTTTATGGCTTTTTTAGGATGGCATCCCGTGGAAGACAAGGAAATAATGAGCCGGGAAGAACTGATAAAAGAGTTTAATATTAAACGAACGCAAAAAGCCGGAGCGATTTTTAATCTTGAAAAACTGGAATGGCTCAACGCACAGTATATTAAAAAATACGATTCCAAAAAATTAATTAAAATGTTGCTTGATTTTATTCCCAAAAATTGGGCGGCGGAAAATGGTTTGTTGTTAAAAATTTTGGAAATTGAAAAAGAACGGTTAAAAAAACTCTCCGAGTTTAAAGAATTGGCGGATTTCTTTTTTGAATTGCCCGATTATGACAAAAAACTTTTAATCTGGAAAAATACTCCGGAAGACAGAATTAAAGACAATCTCAATTTATTGATTAATGAACTTAAAAAAGTTCCCTCCGCTGATTTTAATAAAAACGGTCTGGAAAGCGTTTTAATGCCTTTAACCGAAGTATGGGGCAGAGGAGAGCTTCTTTGGCCTTTAAGGGCCGCTTTAAGCGGTAAAATCGCTTCTCCTGGGCCTTTTGAGATTATGGAGATATTGGGCAAAGATGAAACATTACATAGGATTGAAATCGCCGTTAAAAAAATCTGAAATATGTTATTATAAGATATGGCTAAATTGTTTCAAAAATTAATCGTATTATTTAATGGCGTAACGCAATGGTTCAATGAAAATATCAGCGCCGGATTTTTGAAATTTATCAAAGCGTTATTGGGAATACTAGTAAAGATATTCCAATTCTTGATTGATTCCACTATTTGGATTATTAATAAAATATAATAAGCAAGATAAGGAAGGCTGTTTTACGACAACATTTTTTGTTGTAAAACAGCCGCAATCTTTTATAATAGATACATCTGTCATAAAAGATATATTTTGCGACAGATATAGAAATCAAAAACACATACTTCCCTCTTATATTTTAAAAGCGCCTTGTGAGACGTTTATTTAATCCCACACATAATATTGTTATGTGTGGGATTAATTGTTAAAATAGTTTTCATTATTATGTATTACGTTGACTTAAAACATTTTAAAGGCGCCTCGGGATATGAAATTGACGGAACTTGGTATCCAAGAGTCACTAAAATAGTTGATATCAAGTCAAAGCCGGCTTTATACAAGTTTTACGCGGATTTAGGTTCTTTTGCCGAAGGAGAAAACATTAAGACAAAATCGGCCTCTGAAGGCACTTTAATCCATGAGGCCGCCGAAGCAATACTTGTCGGCAAATCACCTGTTGTTGACTCGTCAATCAAGCCGTCTATTGAAGCGTTTGTAAAATTTATTGAACGAAACAATATCCACGTTGACGCGGAATACGTTGAAAAACAAGTTGTTAATCACGACGAAAGATACGCAGGCACTTTGGACGCTTTGGCGTTGATTGACGGCAAATTCGGGGTTCTGGACATTAAAACGTCTCAAGCAATTTACCGCGATTATAATTTACAAACCTCGGCTTATATGGGCGCTTTGGAAAAGGATTTTAAAAATCTGCAGAGCCGTTGGATTTTAAGAATTGACCAAATTAAAAAATGCGTTAGATGCGGCGCGAGTTTAAGAAGCAAGGGCGGCAGGGATAAAATAAGGCCGCTTAGAAACGGAAACAACAAAGCGTTGCTGATGTGTGTTGATAAAGAACATGAATGGGGCGATTTGACCGGAGAAGTTGAATTAAGGGAATTCCCCTACTGGCAGGAGGATTTCAAAGCGTTTCTGGCCGCGAAAAAATTATGGGAATGGGAAAACGAATACTGGCTCAAACAAGCTGGTTATATTAGTTAAAGTTAAAAATCAAAACTGAATATGTAGTTATAACAGCGATCGTTCTTATAACTACATATTTAAAAATTACATTTGGCGGGATACTCGATTTTGTAATTCTTCGCTATTACTCAGAAATAAAACCGGCGCATTTTTCAATTACAATCGGGGTGCGGTTGAATTCCCTGTTAGTCAGATAACCAAAACCGAAACTTAAAGTCGCAATCAAAAAAATAAGCAAGTAAAGCTTTATTTTTTTCTTATTATCCCCTATCCAATTTTTAATCTGAAAAAA
>ERZ1292625.897-Hain-H41-01um-R1-897-length-39913-cov-5_pt1 | contig 29191 bp, 40 predicted proteins | sample MGYA00564400_ERZ1292625 | MGnify/ENA primary metagenome ERZ1292625 (study PRJEB36523, sample SAMEA6512639) | groundwater metagenome | collected 2019-01-08 | study: AquaDiva: Metagenomics assemblies of 32 groundwater samples | reverse complement strand
GCAGCGATCGTCGAGTCGAGCTCGGGGACCTTTGGCGTGTCGCGGTCCTTCTGTCTCGCCGTCTCGGCCTCCGCCGCGGCCTTGGCCCGCACCGCATCCGCCCTGGCGCGGTCGCCGTCGAGCCCTTCGCGGACCCCTTTCGCGATCGCCTCCCAGTCCGGACCAGCGGTCGGCGGTGGCGTGGCCGATGAAACCGGCCGGGCGTCAGGCTGCTCAGGCGCCAGCGGGGGCCGTGCACCGGGGGGCTCGTCCTGGTCCTCGTCGGCGATGAAGTCCGCGCCCGGCTCCGGGGCGACCCCGCGGGCGGCCGCTCGAAGGTCGCGAGCCTCGACGCCGGCGCCGGTCAGGCCCTGGAGGATGCCCCCCACGGCGCCAGGCTGGTTGGCCTTGGCGACGATCTCGGCCCACGAGTCGGCATCACTTCCCGCCGTACCCTGGAGATAGGCCGTCCCATCCTCGACAATCGACTGCGACCCCTCCTGGAGGTAACCGCTGGTTGCATCCCCGACGATTCGTTGAACGATCGCCTTTCGGGCGCCCTCGGGGATCACTCTCGCGAGCCGCTTTAGGATCCGCAACGTGCCTATCTTTTCGAGGGCCGTCTGCGCGGTCGCGCTCGCGGCTTGGCCGGCGCGCATAGGCAGGTCGTCCCGCTCCCTTCGCTTGTTGCCCTGCGCCTCCCGGACGCCGGCCCCGAAGGTTTGGAACCACATGTCGGCCAGGGCCGCCGCCGGCCCGCCGGCGACGCCGAGAGCGACGCTGCGAGCGAGAGACGGAGCGCCCTGGACGATGTCCGCGGCGATCCCCTGGGGCGCCTCGGCGGCCCGCTGCTGCGCTCCGGCGGCGATCGGACCGACGACGGACTCGAATCCTCGGGCCGCCAGGGCCAGGGGGGCGTTTCGCAGGGCTCCGCCGACGGCCTTCCCGATCCCGCCTCGAGGGCCGCCCGCCTGCTCCGCCACCATCGCCGCCGTTTTGAAGGACTCGTCGACGCCGGCCGCCGAACTCGCCATCGGTCTGAGCGTACCTGCGGCGGCAAGAGAGGCGATGTCCCCGATCGTCTTTTTCCCAGCCTCGAGGAGCGCCCCAGGGGCGTCCGGGGGGATCGAACCAGGGGGCGGGCCGCCCAGGTGAGACGGAAGGTGAGGAGCGCCGGCCACCTGCCCGAGCCGGCGGATCGCCTGCTTGCCCGTCTCCACCAGGGCCGGCAGGATGATGCCAGGGCGCTCGGACGGCGGGGCGGGACCGCGGGCCGCCGGCTTGACCTTCTCGCCGGTGATCGTGTCGATGCCGTCGACGAACCGATTCGGGTGATCGGGAGCCTTCCACTTCGACGGCCAATGCCCGTCCTCGTCCGGCTCGTCCTTGGCCCGGAAAGCGGCCCGGTAGTCGTACTTGTGCTCTGGGGCGTCGGGGTCGGGATCGAGTCCGAAGCGGGTCGCCCGGGCCTCGTACCACTCCTGGAAGTCGTCCTCTTCGGTGCGGCCGGCGAGTTCCCGAATCAGCCAGTCGGGCGCGGCGCTCGGCGCAGCCAGCGGCCGAGACGGGTCCCTCGTGGGCGCCTCGGCCGCCAGCTCATCCAGGAGCCACTGGGGAACCGACACAACCTAGAACCATCCCCGTTTCTTGGATGGTGGCGGCGGTGGCGGTGGCGGTGGCGGTGGCGGTGGCGGTGGCTCGTCGTTCAACCCCTCGAGGGCTGCGGCCCAGTCCCAGCCGTTCGCCTGCGCCCGCTCCTTGATCCGCTCGTAGAAGCGGTTCAGGATCACCCTCTCTGGGGCGCCGACCTCCTTCGCGGCGGCCTTCGCGGCCTCGGCGAGCTTGGCCTGGATCAACCGCGGCATCGGGATGGGTCGGCTCTTGACCGGCTCCGGGGCCTGCCCTTTCGGGATGGGCTTCGGGGTCCCCTTGGGGCGCTGCGCCACCCACACCCTGACCGACTCCCCGTGGTCATCCTTGACCCACTCCTTCATCAGCTCGTCGGCCGTGGGCTCCTTCTTGGCGCCCCTGCCCTCTTTCCCTTGGGCGGCGAGCCGCTCGTCCTGCTGCCCCGCCTGGAAGGTCTCGCGCTCCTTGCGCTCCTTGGTGGCGTGGAGGCGCCCCGCGGCCGTGCTTTCGATCCCCGCTACCGTGTCGGCTCGCGGAGCGATCCCGAGGCGGGCGTCAAAGGCTTTCAGGGCCTCCGGAGCCATCTGGCGCTGCCCGCCGGCGATCTCGTCTCGCGCCCGAATGTCCGGAGGGACGGCGCCCGTCGGGAAGTATTGCTCCGCGTCCTTGTCGAGCTGTTCTCGCGCTCCGACGCGGGCCTGGATCTGCTGCGGGACCGTCATGCGGCTCGAGGCCTTGGCGATCAGCTCGTCCGTGGTGGCGTTGCGCATCGGGGGCGGCGCAGACATCATTGGTCCGGACGCCCCTGGCGCACCACCCATCGCCGACATTACGCCGGCGAGGTCGACGTCCATTCCGCCCGCGTTGCGCTCGAGCTCGGCCTTCCCCTGTAGGTCGGTCCACGCGCCCTGCGCGGCCTTCTTCTGGTCGAACGTCTGACGGTACTGGTCGATGACGGCCGCGCCGAGGCCGGCCGCCTGCTTCGTGCCCTTGAACTTTCCCGCGTTGTTGAGGACGCTCGAGATCCGTGGGTCGGACGGGTCCGCGCCGGACTCGACGGCCCTTATCGCCATCGCCAGAGCTTCCTGGGCCCGCTTCTCCTGCATCGCCTTGCGCTGCCCGACCGCGCCGATGATCTGGCCCAGAAGCGCGGCCCAACCCTGGGTCTGGTTCTGCTGGTAGTACGGATCGGCCGTCCCGGATGCGACCACCTGTCCCTGCATCGTCGCCTCCTAGATCAGCGACCCGAAGATCGCGGCGATATACGGGCCGTACATGTCGAGCGCACTCTGCTTGCCGGGCGTCGTCATCGTCTGGTACTGCGGCGCACCGGGCTGGGGCCCACCACCCCCGGCCGCGCCGAGGATCTGCGGGAGCAAGCCGAGGCGGGAATTCATGAAGTCACCGTACCGCTGCTGAGCGAACTGATCGCCGCGGTTCTGTTCCCACTGGCCGGCCTGGTTCAGGGCGCCGAGGCGCTGCATCATCTGCTGGTCGATCTGGCCGCCCATGCTCTGACCCTGAGAGGCCGCCTGGAGCATTCGTCCGAGGTCGTTCTGCTCGCCCTGGAAGGCGTAGCCGCGATCAATGTTCCCCTGGTTCATGATCTTGTCGATCGTCATGTTGGTCTGCTTGAGGGCGGTCTGGCCTCCGATATCGGCGGCCGAATTCATCGCCGCCGAGCCGAAGCGATTGCCTCCGAAACCAGCCGTCGCTATGGAGTCGCCGATCTGCTTGTCGCGCTGCATGTCCAACACGGGCAGCGCCGCGTTGATCGAGTCCATGACGGACGGGCCCGAGAAGCCCTGGCCGCCCTGGCCGCTTCCCGATTCGCCGCCGTTCGGGATGACAACCTGGCCGGGAGGCTCGCCGCCACCCTGATCGCCGCCCCATCCACCGGGCGTGAACGGCATCCAGGACGGGTTCCACTTGGGCGGCTGGTAGCCGCCGTCGACCGTGTCCGGGTAGCCGTCCTTGTACTGCTGCTTCGGCGGCTTGGGCGTGGGCGCGTTCGGATCATCCGGAGGAACGGGGTCGTTCGGGTCCGGGTTGATTCCACTCCCCGGATCATCGGGATTGCCGGGGTCTGGTGGGTCGTCCCCGGCAAACTCACCGCGCTGGTTCGCTGCGGTCGGCCAACCCCCCAGGAAGGAGTCGATCATGCCGGGTTCGGTCGCTCTGTTCGGCCCGCCAGGTCCGGGCCCGCCGCCAGCCGGAGGGGTCGTCGGACCACCCGGAGGGGTGGGGCCTTTTGCGCCGCCGGGTGGCTGATACGAGCCGCCGGGCCCTTGATTCGCGCCAACCACCCTCCCGGTGGCCGGGTCGATCATGCCGCGCTGGTTCGCCGCGGTGGGGCTCGTGCCGCCGCCAGGGGGCGTCGGGCCCTTGCCGCCAGATTCCGCACTGCCGGGCCCGCGATAAGTAGTAGGGCCGCCGGGGGGGCCTCCGGGATCGCCCGGGCCGCCGGTGGGGGTTGTGCCAGGCTTGTCCGGCGGAATCGGGATCTTGGGCGGCGGCGGGGCGGCCGGCTGGGGCGCGTTCTTCGGCCCCTGAACCATCTGCCCAGGCTTCCACCCGCCCTGCGGGGTCTGAATCCCGAGCGGGTTGACGGCAAACGGATCGAAGGACGGTTCGGTCGTCCGGATGGGACTCGGAGGGCCTGGGCTGCTGGGCGGTTGGTCTGGATTGCCACCACCGCCGGGCGAGGAACCGCCACCGGGGCCGCTGCCAGGGCCGCCGCCGGGCAAGGAACCGCTGCCAGGGCCGCCGCTCGGACCGTTCGGAATGACGGACGTGCCGGGCCCCCCCTCCAGGGCGCTCATCGTCGCGGCGTCCGTGATGTTGAAGGCTCCGGCCCCGCCCTGGGTGTTGGGCAGTCCGGGTTGTCCACCACCGCCCATGAAGCGGTAGGGGGTGTAGCTGCCGGGGGTCGGGTCGATCGACCGCGGGTTCGTCAGGTTCCGACCAAAGGAGTAGGGGTCGAAGGAGCCACCACCACCGGGGCCAATCCCGGCCTTCGACTTCATCCCACCGCCCATGAATTTCCCGAGGAGACCGGCCGACTGCCCCATTACCCCGGGGAGAGGAGACATCGAGAAATTCTGCGCCCCGGTGAGCGCGGCCTGCATCGTCGGCGAGAGGCCGGGGTCGATGCTGCCCTTGTAGCTCGGGAGCGGATCGCCGACGAGCTTCGGCAGGTACTGGTTGAAGATCCCCTTGGCGAAATCGAAGTTCGCCGGCGGGGGAGCTCCGGGCAGCTTGATGAGGTTCTGTGATGGTGCGGTGCCGCCACCCATGTCAGAGCTCCTTCACGAAGTACGTGACGCGCCCCCGAGCGCCATCCTCTCGAAACCCTAGTGGCCTGCCGATCAGTCGAAAAAACGGTGCCGGCCGAGCCGACGCCGTTCGTATCCTACGACAACCGAGAAACCGGGCCCGCTTCTCGAGCTCGACCATCCCGATCGAGCGATACCAGGCGCCGTGTCCCGGCTCGAGATAGAGGCAGTCCATGAACAGCGTCTCGGCGTCGTCGGGGTCCACGCGAACGAGCGCGAAACCGACCGGCGCGCCGTTTTCTACCAGCATGTGCGTCTCAATTCCGCCGCCCGCGACCGCCGCCAGGATGCGCCGCAGCTCCGCTCTTTCGGCGGGCTCCGTCGGGTGGGTGCTCTTGTAGGCAAGCGGCGCATGTTCTCGCACGAACGGGTGAACGCCCCAGGGGAAGGCTCTGACCGAGATCACGCGACGCGCCCCACGTCGGCCACGCCGACAAACGCGAGGACCGTCCAGAGGCCCACCGGCGCCCCTGTGATGGCGGTCACGTCGAGCCGAAGAAGGAACGGTCGGTTCGAGGGGCGCAGGATCTTGTTGACGGCGAAAAGGGCCGAGGTGTTGACCCCATTGACCGATCCCCCGGTGACAACAAGGGGGGCGGTGAGGATCGACACGAAGCCGCTGCCGTCGTCGTACTTCGGATCCACCGTCACGGTCGCCGCCGCGGTCGGGCAGTAGGCCGAGAACATCATCGGCTTGGCCTCGAACTGCTCCGTGGTGTAAATCGGAACGTAGGCCACGCCGGCTGCGGTAATCGCTCCCGCAATGTTCATCTGGAACGGCACCAGGGCGCCCGGCACGGGGCCGTAGAGCACTCTGCTGCGAATCGGCTCGAGGATCGACCGTAGGCGAAGGAGCGAATCGTGGATGATCCTGACAGCCTGCCCGCCACCTCGCGTGACGAGCGTCTTGCGCTCATCGACCGGCAGGCGATGCGGGCCGGTGTAGTTCCAGGCCCCGATGTCTCCGCCCCAGATTGAGCCCATACTAGGTCCGGTCCGCCGCCGAAGCCTCGCCTTGCGGCGAGACGAAGAGCAGTATGTCGGAGATCCCTAGCGCCATGGAGTTGCCGTCCGTCGCCGAGAGTTTGAGTCGGTAGCTCGTCGAGGCTCGCGGCTCGAAGTCGAAGTAAAGCCACCGCTCGCCCTCGATGCCAACGGTCGTCGACAAGGAGGCGGTCACGGATTGCGACGCGACGGTGTCGGCCGGCGTGAGGCTCAGGGTCAGGCTCTCCGAGGACACCGAGGCGCGAACCCCCGACACGCGCACGGCGACCTTATGAATCACGAAGAGATCGGTTTGTTGGCCGCCGAACGCCGTGGCGTCGATCGCGTCGGTATTGGCGTAGATGCCGGCACGAACGCCACCGCCCGAGTTGCAGACCGGTAAATCAGAGGTCGCCTCGTAGTCGAGCGCGCACATTCCGCCGAGCGGCGCGATGCGCTCCAGGCGCCAGGTCGGGCCGTTGACCAGGACCCCGTTATTCCCAATCGTTGCGGCCACCGCTGTTCCGGCGGCGTCGTTGAATTTGTGGTAGGCCACCAGGTCGGCGTGCTGGGCGGACGGGACGTAACGGTTCAATTCTTGTTCGACCTGCGTGTTAGTACGAAGAGTGGCCCAGTAGCGCGACTCGCGGACGTCGATCGCGATAGGGCTATTCCCGCCGTACCCCGCCCCGACGGTCAGAACCCCTGCTGGCGGAGCGATTTGCGTGTTGACCCCCGTCGCGGTACCAACGAGAACGCCGTTGACCAAGAGCTCGGCCACTCCGTCATCGAGGGCCCCGGCCGTGCTGATTCTGAGACACACGCCGTAGGTCATCGTTGGCGTACTTCGATAGTCGAAGGCATGCGTGATCGTCTTGATGTTGGTCGTTTTGAACCTCGAGATCGTCACGGAAAGATACCCCGAGGAGGTCAGTTGAAACGACCATTGAGTGGCGTCGTTCGCCGTCCCGGTCCCGAAGTGAACGAAGTAGCCGCCAGCTCCGCCTCCACGGTGGCGGAAGGTGATCTCGTAGGTCTCTGTGTTGTCCGACAAGTAGGAGTCCAGCGTCGCGTAATCGTCGACTCCGTCGAATCGGGCAAAGCCGCCCAGGGCGCCAAAGAGAGGGAAGGCAAGTAGCGTGCGATCCTGCGGCTGTTCGACGAGCGGCGCATGCAGCTTCGTGATGCGGCCAGCCACCATCTGGTTCCAGCGCGCCCCTCTTTCGACATCGAACGACTCAATGATGGTTGCCGGACTCCCGGACGACAGGACATCCGAGGCCACCGCTAGATGGGCAACCGACCTATTGTTGTCAAATACCAGATCCAAGTCGGTGCCCGACACGATGATCCCGGACCCGGCCTCGCCGGAATAGCTACCGGCAGCGGCGTCAGACTCGCCCGGCCATGCCTTGGTGAGCGGGGCAACGATCCGATCGCTTTCGCCATCAAAGACACGAAGGACGGCGTCGCGCCCGACGAACACCTGACCACCAAGGCCCTTCGCTGGGGCCACCAACCCTGCCGCCGCGGCGCCGAATTTGCACGACGAGAGGCGAAACGCTAGCGGCGGATCGTCCAGGCCCGTAGGTTCTCCGACCACGATTCCGTCTGTCATGTGAATCGCGATGGCGCTTCTCACCGCCCCCTGTGCCGTGATCGCTCCGTCGAGAAGGTTGATGTCATTGAACCCCGCCGGAGCTGCGGACCAAACCGCCGGCGACAAGTGGCTAGAGTAAATGACCCTACTCTTGCCTGACGACAAATTAGTAACCCACGAGCCGGAAGCAAGTAGCCTGCCGTCCGCCAGCGCCGAGAAGCCGGTTGGATAAAAGTGATACCCAAGGACGTCGACACCGACCACCGGAGCGGTAACGCCAGCGGCGACGTAGGAGGCTGGCGCAGTGGGAGAAAAGAGGGGGTCAGTCCCTTGTGGCACCTTCAGGACCGCGAAGTCGGGGATCGTCGCGCCGGACCGCAAGTAGGAAGACCAGGAAAGAGAACCGCACACGTAGAGATCGCCGAGCAGCGAGGCGAAGAAGATCCTCGACGGCCAAGGAGTCAACCACCCGCGCCGAACGGTGTAGGCCGCACCCGCCAGGTTTGTCCCCTGGTAGGGGGTGGTGATCGTCAGGGCGATGTTAGAGCTGATGGCCGCGACTTTGTACCACATCCCCTGGAGCTGAATCAGCGCGCCGAGGGAGCCAATCAGACTGGTAAGCCATGCCGTCCCTGCCCCGGCGACCGAGGTGGATCCGTTGTTCACGGTCACGGTGCCCGTGGTGTATGTCGGTGTCAGATTGACCCAGCCGGCGCTCGACCTGAGAAGAAGATCCGTGTTGGTGGCAACATAAAGCCTGGACTGTCCCCCGACCACGGAGGCTGCCCCGATGCCATCAAGGGCCGGTCCGGTTACGTCCTCGTAGACCCCACAAACGTACTGCTCATCGTTTCTCTCGAAGGCGAAGGAGTCGGTTGGCGCGGTCAGGGCCGGCACCCGCCGCAGCAGGCCGTGGTGCGGCATCATGTTCTTCAGGTACAGCCACTCCCCGAGCCCGAGCTCGCCGCGCACCCCGAAGGGGCGCATCCCGGAGACGGCGTTGAAGCGCGCTCGGTTCATCCGCGGGTCGGCGTGACCGCCGTCTCCGTGAAGGCAACGCCCGAGTCGCGAATGGCACTCGAGTCGGATTCCGCGAAGAAGGTCCCGGCGTCCCGCGTCGAAGTGGTTGGGCCGGAAAGGCTCGGCCGGCCAAACACGCTCGCGCCCAGGATTCCGACCGCCCCGAGCGTGCTCGAGAGTTGCGGCGAGCCGAACGCGGTGGTGTTGGCAAACCCCGTCGCCGCGATGTAGTGCTCTAGGAGAAGGTGATCGGCGCCTGTCTCGAGGAGGAGGACGTCGGTGGATTCGAGGAGAAGGGCGTCGGCCATTAGGTGGTCAGGTCGTCGGGTCCTCGGTCTGGTCCGAAACGAAGCCGCCGCCGAGCAGGGCGTCGAGGGCCCGCATCATCCTCTCCATATCGATTCGGACGACCTTGCCGGTGACGGTGTTCTTCGAGTAGAAGACCCACTCATTGGTGTCGGCATCGTGCGGCGATAGCAGGGTGGAGTTGCCGGCCGCGTCCATCACGCGCAGCTCTCCGCTGGTCGAGTAGAGAGAGACGCCGTTGGTCAGGGTGCCGACCGGGGCGGTGCCATTGAAGATGTCGAGGTGGTTCGTCCCTTCAGTCGTCGCTCGCGTAGCGCTGCCGGCGATCTTGATGTTGCCGGCCTGCGTGAGCGTCATCCGCTCCGTGGGGGCTGCCGCCGTGCCGTTGTCGCGAGTGAAGAGTGACAACTGGAACCCTCTGTTCGTCGCCGTCCATGCCTCGGTGGTCGCGGCTACCATGATCTTCCGCTGAGTGTCGTACGTGGTGCCGTCGTGCCCGATTGCGCCGAAGCGGAACAGCTCATCGCCGCTCGCCAGTGCCGTTGGCGCGGCAACGGTGCCGCGAGATCTCTTCGCGATATAAAACGGGCTCCCGCTTGGCGTGTCGTTTGCCGTTTGCAGTATCGACAACGCCTGGCCGTTTGCCGCGTCGGCTTCAAAGGTGGAGCGGTAGTTGGTCTGGTCAATAATGGTCAGCTTTTTGTCTGGTGACTGCGTCCCGATTCCGAGCCGGTCGTTCACCTGGTCATAGGTCGAGGCGGTGCCGAGGTGGACGTTTCCCTTGGTCGCGTGACTAGTGGACAGCAACGTGAGGTCGTCGCCCGACCCCGTGCCGCCGGTGACGGTCTGCCCACCGGATACGCCGGCCGAGACGACCAAGCCGCTGCACAGCGCGGCTCGAGTCGTCTTTTTCGCTCGCACCTCTCCGCTCTTGTGGACCACCAGCTCGTCGGTGTCTGCCGGCGAGCCGTCGAGGGTGAGGTCGGGGATGCGCTGGTCAGCCATTCCGGGCTCCTATTAGAGCTTGAAAATCTTGTTGGCGCCGGCGTCCCAGGCGATCGTCAGGTCGCCACCGTTCGGCGTGAACGGCAGGCCCGTCCCGGCGTCGATGTAGCAGATGAGGCGGGAGGTCGCCGCGGCGCCGGAGTCGTAGTAAATGATAAGGGCTTCGCTCACGTCGCCGGTGACGGCGGCGATCGTGATGTCGGCGGCATCGAACACGCCCTGGGCGAAGGTCTTGCTCGTGAGGTTCCCCGAGGTCGCCACGCGGGCCGCCACCGCCACGTCATCAAGGAAGTCATGGTTGACGAGGTCGACGGCGTAGTCCGCGACGTCGATCAGGACCACCTTGAGGTCCAGCGACGAGAGGTTCAGTCCGGCCTGCAGGAGCTGTTCCTTGGCCTTTTCGTAGATCCCGGACATGCTACCTCCCCGTCACGTTGAAGCTGTAGCCAGGCTGGTAAGCCACCCGGTTCTTGTCGAGGGCTTCCTTCGCGGTCGACACCTTCATCATCGACTGCAGGCGCTCTAGGGCCCGGCCCCGGAAGCGTTGACTCGCCCCGGTGTCCGGGATGCGCTCGCCGTTTCGCTCGAGGTCGGGCGGGTGCTCGAGGGTGAACCCTGAGAGCGCGAGAAGGACCAGTACGTCGTCGTACTGCGCCGGCGTGATCGGGTGATTCGAGAGCATCGCCGCGGTGACTTCGGGCGGCTGCAGATACCAGGAGAAACGAAGGCTCCGGACGTCGGAAGGGGTTCCTCGGAGGTATATCCGATTGCCGCGCCGGACCCAGTAGGCCGGATCCGAGACGGACGGCTTCCCAGTCGTGATGTCGAGGTACTGGGAGCGGCCGCGGTAGCCGTCCGGCTCCTGATCGAGCTTGCGCCCGGTCGAGAGGTCAACGACCGTCTCGATCGCCAGGACGTCCGGATCGCAGGCGACCCAGTCCTGATTCGCCACGGTGGGTGTCGTCGCGAAGGGCTGGAAGAGCTCCGGGATGTCGACGATCGTCGCGATCTCGCGGATCGCCGAGGTCAGGTAGATCGACCAGGAGCGCGAGGCTTCGGTGTTGTTCCTCGTCCCGAGCAGGAACCGTTCCCGGATCTGATCCCAGGTCATCATCCCTGCTTCCCTCCGATCGTGAAGCCCGTGGTCGACCGGGCCGGATCCCCGGCAATCGGCATCACCGCGAGGGCCGGCTGGCCGTTCGACTGAGCGAAACGCTCCGCCTCGGAGAGCCAGAACATCGTGCGTTGGGGGTCCTCCCAGATCGCCGCGGAGGCCCGCGCCAGGGCCGCGCACAGGATCGCGTCGTCCCAGATCCGGTGCAGGGCCGAGTAGGCCGGCGTCACGCTGAAGTCGGCCGCCGTCGGCTGCTTGTAGTAGAGCAGGGCGAAGGTGGTCGTCGCGGCCGGTTTGCGGTCGAAGTACAGGCTCGCGGCGAACCGGGCGTAGCGCCGTGGCTGCCCCGCCACCGCGTCAAAGAGGCTGGCGTTGAACTCGACCTCGGACAGCGGCAGATCGCCGGCGTAATCGCCCCCAGAGGTCGTCGCGATGACGGCACGAACGGCCCAGCAGTCTGCCGGCAGGGCCACCTTGAAGTTGGAGGTCGTCAGGGAGAGGGTCGATTCGACGTCAAGTTCAAAGTGGTGATACCGGGCCGCGATCTCGAGGTAGGAGGCGTTCAGGATCTCCTGGCCTCGGCTCGACCAGGCGGTGTCGGACGTGCCGCGGCCGATTCTCCGCAGAAACTCCTGCAGGAGGTCGTAGAAGGAGCGCCTGGCGATCGCCGCCATTTACGGGGTCGCCCACTTCTGGGGGGCGCCGTGCGGGTAGATCGGCGGCGTCGGATCCGGAAGGTCCGGGGGTTCGATCAGAAGGTCGTGGCGCGAGGGGCGCGAATACATCCGGCAGGTCTTGGTGACGTCGCAGACGACACCGGAGCGCCCGTCCGGCAGGCCCACCTCGCGCAGGTGCGCCCCGCCGACCTGGAGGCCGCAGAGCTGGCACACCTCGGGCTGAGGGTCCTCGCCGCGGCGGTGGGTCGGCGGGTAGCAGGGCGACGGCATGGGCCTAGTAGAGCACTCGCAGGTTCGCCTCGGTAACGGTGGTGCCGGTCGTCAGAACCCGGCGAAAGGCGCAGAACGCGAACGCGCCCTGGGCGAGATAGATCGTGTAGTTGGTCCCGCTCGTCGAACGCAGGGCCACCAGGCCGGCTATGCCGACGTTGTGGATCCCACAGGCGCCCACCGCGTTGTCTGCGGCGTCGTCCAGGGTCACGGTCTTAGCGACCTGGAAGGTCGGGTTGTTGTAGTTGGCCCCTGCCGGCATGGAACTCCTCCTGAAAGAAGGCCCCTGCCGGCCGAGGAGGCTCGCCACGGTGCGGTCCCGCCTACGCGGCGGGATCGAATCCGGGTTCGCTTGACCGACCCTCCTCGGCCAGCAGGGAAGTGTCAGTACGCCGCGGTGCGCTCTCCCCAGTCGTTGTCGAACCAGGTCACGAGCAGGACGTCGCCGGTCGTGGCGGTGCCCCCCGCGTTGGTAATGGTGTCGTCGGCGCTCACCGTGAACTCGGAGAGCAGGTCGGATGGCGTCCCGAAGGCGCCCGAAGGCGCCGCCGCGACGCTGGCGGTCCAGTCGACGAGGTCCCCGGTGCCACAGGCGAACACGCCACCGTCCGTGACGGTGATCGTGCCACCCGTCACGGTGACGACGGCCCCGGTCAAGGCCAGAACCGCGCCGGCCGAGGACCGAACGAAAAGGGTGTGGGACGCGATCGACGCCAACCCGGTGACGATCGAGAAGGCGTTGGCCGTGTTGTCGGCGGCGGTGACGGTGTAACGCCCGGTGGCGACCCCGGTCGAAGAGCCGGGACGAAGCCGCAGGACGCCGACCAGGAAGTCGCTCGCCACCTTGATGCCGGTCAGCGTCAGCGCACCCGCCGCGCCCCCGGCAATGAAGGCTTGCCGGAGGCGCGGAACGACGGAGGTGGGCTGGAAGAACTTCGCCAGGCTCTGCATGGCGGTGTCCTCCTCAGACGCCCGGAGTGCCGTAGGTGCCGTACCAGTGCAGCACGGCCACGCGGGCGCTCATGTACATCGAGAAGAGGTTGTTCCAGGTCGACTGGTCGAAGTCCTTGCGGAACTCGAGGTCGTCGCCCTGATCGAAGGACATCTCCCGGCTCTCCTTCGACGCCAGGACCCACCACGCCGTCTGCGACGTGAGGTAGGGGCTGGAGACGATCGAGAGCTTGCCCGAGAGGGTGTTCTTGTTCATGTTCGCGTTGTCGGGCCGGTACTCGCTCCCGAGCAACGTCTGCGCCTCCCACTCCTTGGCGGGGTGGCAGACGAGCTGCGCGGCCTGGATGGCGATGAACAGGCCGTCCTCGTTCACGGCGGTCGCGAAGGAGGTCAGCGCCTCCTGGAGCCCGACGTAGGAGAGGGCGGTCGCCGTGGCCGGCCGGTTCGACGTGGTGCCGCCCCGCAAGAGGGCGTGGGACGTGGCGATCAGGGCCTCACCGTTGTGCACGGTGTAGGCCGCGTCGGTCGAGACGAACGAGTTGTTCAGGATGGCGTGAGCCAGGACGTTCTTGCGGTCGACACCCGACCGCGAGAGCTTCTTGGTGATGCCCTTGAACACCCCGTACTTCTCCCATCGGATGAGCTCGTACTCCGCGACGAAGCCCAACCCATAGGACTTCAGGGTCCACTCCTTCGCGGTGCCCATCTTGGGCTTGTCGACGGAGAACGCTCCGCCGATCTGCTTCTCGGGCATCGGGCCGAAACCGGTCGTCACGATGCCGTCCTCGGTGAACTCCTTGGCCGACTCCACGCGCAGCCACGGCCGGAAGAGCTCCGGGTGCGTCGGGAGGTCGTCCTTGAAAACCTTGCTCAGGCCGAGAAACAGGAGCGTGGAGAACTCCTGCATCCGGGCGACGGAACCGCCGAAATCAGGCATGGAAGTCTCTCCTCACAACCAGGTGCGAACGGCGTGGAGGACGACGGCCTCGACGCGGGGGTCGGTGTCCCCCACCGCGACGAACGTGTTGTTCACCACGTTGGGGGGGAATTGGTCGCCGTGGCGCGAAACGACTCGCACGGACGTGGTCCCCGCGGCGCTGAAATACCAGCCGGGGCGACTCGCGCCGAGAAGGGTCGTCGAGAGCGCCAGATCGAACGCGGTGCCGACATCGGCGGCCAGGAAGTTGCGGGTGGCGGCCGCCGTCGTCAGGAGGTTCCCGAAGATCGACATGCCGTCGACCGCCGGAAGAATCTCGGAGTTGACCAGGCCGGCGGTCGTGTTCTGCCCGGCGCGGACGGCGAACCCAAGAACGGCGGTCGCCGGGTTGGCCGCCTGGACCACCAGTCCGGAGGCGAGCACGACGGGCGCGTGAGCGACGAAAGTCTGCGACGCGCCCTCGGGCAGGTAACGGACCCAGTAGCTCATTACGGGGTTGTCGTTCATCCGGAACGACAGAGCCTGCTTGTTGAAGGTCGACATGAGTTGAACTCCTCAGATCAGGTGAAGTGCTCGGAAGCGTCCGGCAGGCCACCGTAGCGCGGGATGCGCCGCGAGTTGACCGATCGGGCCGCCTCATCCAGGTCGCGCTGGAACGCCTCGTTGACCGCGGTGCCGCTCTCGCGGATCCGCGTGATCTCCGCCTCCTGAGCCAGGATCGCCTCCCGCTGCGCCGTGGGCTGCGCGCAGAGGATGGTGTCCCCGAGCTGGATGTAGCCCTCGGGGTTGACCTGGAACGCCTGACGGAGCGTGGAGGTGACGGCCTGCTGGTCGCCCAGGTCCTCGATGCGGACCGGGACGAGGCCCAGGCCGAACAGGAACGAGAGGTTGTCCGGCGAGTGCCGCTGCCAGGAAAGGCTCTTGCCGATCGACGCGAAGTAGTCGCCGATCACGGGCGGAATGGCCGACCGCTGGCCTGGAGCCGGAATGCGAAACGCGCCGACCGGCGCGGTTGGGGTGCTCGTGGTGCCCTTGGGCTTGCCTCGACTCATCGTCCTACTCCAATCCGAAGTTGCGAAGTTCCTGCTCGGTGATGGTCATTTTCCCATCCTTGAAGCCGAGCCGCGACGCGATCTGTCCCGCCATGGGGCCGAGCTCATGGACGCGACGCTGAACGTCCACCGAAGGACCTCCCCGACCCGGAGCGCGGCGCGACGGAAGGTGCGACGGACCGCTACGATCGGTGGAGCGCGGCCGGTTGGCCGCCACGAGGTCGACATCGTTACGGGTGGCCCAGGTGAAGTAGGCCGCCTCGACGTTGCCGGGTTGGAGCATCAAGGCGCCCTGGTTGGCGCCCTGCATCGCGTTGTTGATGTGGCCAACGGCTTCGTCGAACCGATCAGTGTTGACTCCCTTCGACTCGAGGCGCTGCCGGGCGGCGGCGATCGAGTTGTTCAGTTGCGTCTGCATCACCGCGGGAGCCACCTGGTCGATCTGGGCGACTCGATTCGCGAGGGGCGCGAGGTCGGCCAGGATGGCCCGGCGCTCGTCTTCGCGGATTCGACCCATCAGGCCCTTCATCTTCTTCGGGTCGCTGAGGGCTTCTTCCCAGTCCCCTTCGCTCACTTCGGGCTGCGCGGCCCGCTGCTCGCGTTGGGTTTCCTGCTGTCGGATCCACGCTTCCGCTTGAAGCCGTGCGGCGTTCTCGCGGTGTAGCGCGGCGGCCGTGTCGTTGCGGCGTTGCTCGGACATGCTGAGCTCGCCCTGGAGGCGCTGGTGCTCCTGGCGCAACCGCTCGGTTTCCTGGGCGACCGCCGCCTGATCGGGAACGGGCTTCACCGCAGCCGGCGGGAGCTCGAGAACGAGTCCCGGACCGCCGGAGAAGGGCCCTTGAGTGGTTGGCGGACCGCTTCGGTCGCCGTCCACCGACACGTTACGACCGCCCAGCAGGCTGGTGGTCATCGCGTCGACCTCTGATCCCTCGAACGCCATTTGCTCTCCTCCTTCTGGCCGTCCGGCCCGCGGCGCGGGGAAGTGACGGCGATGTCTGGCTCGGCGGGAAGGGACGTGCCCGGCCGCCTCGCCTTGTTACGATCCTACTCCGTTATCTTCCGCAGCGTTGCCTCGCGCTGGAGCTCGGCCGCCGGCAGGTCGCGCAATCGCTTGATCGCCTTGATGAAGGCGCGGGCCTCCTGAACCTCTTCCCACGTGCCAGAAAGCATCGTCTTGACCGCCGATTCGTACAGGACGGCGACGGCGGGGCCGTCCATGAACGTCAGGAAGTCACCGCCCTGCTTCTGCAGGCGCTCGAGGAGCGCGATATCCGTCTCGGACGGCCGGCGATTCTCGTTCATTGAACGAGACCCCTTTGGGCCTGCCCCTGGCTCTGGGCCGCCATTACCTGAACCTGCTGGAGTTGGGCCTGCACCTGGCCGAGCTGGGTCATCAGCATCCCGATCAATTGGTCCGCCGGGATCGACTCGACCTTCGGCGCGCGAGCCGCCTCGCCGGGAACGTCGTGAACCGAGAGAACGTGGCGGAAGAGCTCGGAGAGGAAGGTCAGAATCTCGAGCCCCGTGCGCTGGTACATGCCGGGATCGACGGGCTGCAGGAACATCTGCGCGAGGGGCAGCCACTCTTTGTAAAACGCCTGGGCCTGTTGGAAAATCAGCATCACCTGGGTCTTGAGAATCTCCCGGTTCGACGCGGCGCTCGGCGCCTTGGCGACGACACGGAAGGCCCGGTGGATGTTGTAGGCCGGCGCCTCCCACTTCAACCGCAGCACGGCGCCGGCGGTTTCTTCGGACGCGACCTCGTAGTACAGATCGTCCGGCGCGTACTGGTAGAACATCGACAGGACGCCGGCGACGAGCCGTGACATTCGGGTGCGGATCGTTCGGTCGATCGCGCCGAATTTCTTGCCCGCCTGTTCGATCAGTTGCTGGATCGAGGAGGGCGAGGCGCCCGACTTCATGATCGGATCGCCGAAGCCCTGGAGGGGCGACGTGATCCCGGTCAGCCGCATCGCCCTAGCCTCCCAGGCGTCTCGCATGATCGGGAAGGTCGAGACCGGGTTGCCGAGATCGTGAAAGCCCACGTCCTCTTCCGGGTTCTCGGTGACGATGTCCATGCCGGGACCGACCGCCGATCGCGTCGACTCCGCCATGGAGCCGGTCCGAAAGACGCGCACTTTGTTCGACGAAACCTTGGTGTTGTCGATCTCCATGTTGTCGAGCGAGGACTGCGCGGCCTGCACGAACATCACTTCCTGGCCGACGCCGGAGGCCCAGAAGGATCCGTCCTCGGGCCAGTAGGGGATGTCGTAGTACGGCACGTCGCCGTGCCAATAGGGGTTCCTGCCGGTCCAGCAGACTCCGGCCTGCTCGTGCCAGTAGACGCGCAGGCGCTCGTCGCGAAGTAGGGGGCCCGTCAGCGGCAGGTCGATGTCGTTCAGCCACAGCTCGAGTAGGCACACCTCGCCAGGCTGGGTGACGCGATTCGCCGCGCCGATGTCCTTGCCCTCGGTGTTCACCGTCGCCGCCCTCGACTGCGACGTCTGGCCGGTCATGGAGAACGCCTCGACGGTCTTGGCCTTTTCGGGGTTCATTCCGAGGCGAAGCGCCAGGGCCTGGAACTCTCCGACGCTCATGTAGCTCTTGTGGCCGACGACGTTCGCCTTCGAGATCGAGGACTCCCAGAGCGGGTGGATAATGAAATCGTCGTTCCAGATCAGGTCGACCTCGAGAGCGCCGACCTCGGTCGTCTCGTTGTGTACCTGTCCGTCCGGGCCGCGGAAACGATGCACCCGCTTCCTGGTTCGCCAACGCGGCTGGAAGATCGCGGTTCCTTCCTTGCACAGGCGCTGGATGCCAAGCGCCAGCCACTCGTCAGCGTTCAGGCTGTTGCGAAAATAGCGATCGAGGAAGGCGGAGGTCGTCTCGGCGTCCCTCTGTAGGACGGCCTGGTCGGCGTTGCCGTCGGGGTCCGCGAGCTCGATCTGAATGAACGGTCGAAGCCCGAGGATTCCTTCGGTGATTCGCGCCGCGGCCAGATTCGTGTAGACGCGAGTCACTTCGGAGACGAGACGTTGCGCGTCGCTCTTTCTGCCCTGGCGCTCGGGATCCGGGACGAGGTCGTAGGCCTGCCGGATCGACTCCCAACGCCGGCGCTTGTCGCGCATCGCCGCCTCGTGGGACGGCATGAATTCCTGGATGTAGGCGTGAAGCTCGCTCTCCTGCTCGGGCGACAGCGGCTCGGCAAGGAGGGCGTCGTCGGTCGCCGTGGGGTCGATTGCAAGGTTGGCCGGTTCGGGCGCTTGCTCTTCGAGGATCAGGCCCACCTGGGCCATGGGATCGGGCGGGGCGCCCATCGTCATTCCGGGGCCGGCGTTCGGGTCCGGCTGCCCTGGCATGCTCATCCGGGGCGGTCCCGGCGGCGGCTGAAAGGGCTGCACGGCTCCGTAGGGTAGCGCTTTCAGGCGGTCGGACGCAAGGCGGTCCCGGTCGCCGCGGCCTTTTCGAGGTTGCGCTTGATGACGTTTCGCACCGCATCGGCCGACGGCGGCGGGGTCCAGACGGCGGGACCCTGGGCGAGCGCATCGAGGATGTCGAGCGCGGCCTTCTTCGTCTCGGCAACGCCGAATCTCTCGTGGGCGCCGATCAGCTCGGTCTGGCTCGCGTGAAGGTGGAGCCACCCCATGTTGTGGGGGACCTCGAGCTGCCGGATGATGTACTCGTACTTCTCGGTCGTGCCCTTTCGGTTGTCGTCCGGCTCGACGAAGCGCGTCGACGGGCGGGGCAGCCGGTGGGTGTCCTGGCGCCATGGCCGCGGCATCGAGTGAATGTTTTGCATCCTCGTCTGCTCGAGCGTTTTCACGTGAGACAGAAACCACACCTGGGCGCCGATCGTCTCGCACGTCCACTGGTACGGGACCCACTTTCGGTAGAGGTAGAAGAACGCCTCGGCGAACTTGTCGAGTGACGCAAACTCCGCCCAGGTGTCGAGGACGAAGGCGTGAAAGTCGGGCGAGACGCCGACGACCACCCAGGCGGCTTTCGAGGGTTCGTAGCCCTGGGCCCGGACCTGTTTCAGGTCCCGGTGGGCCGGGTCGCCATGCAGGTAGACGCGCATCGCCCCGACCGAGCAGCTCTTGCGGCCGGACCGGAATCGGTAGACGTGGCCGTGGTCTGCGTCGACCTCCCGCGCCTCGTCGCCGTTGTAGAGCGCGACGCTCCCGCTCTCGGAGAGGTCGTAGTAGTTCTCGGCGATCTTGCGCAGGTCGAAGTTGCTCGCCCCGCTCGAGGAGCGTTTCAGGTAGTACTGCATGTCCAACATCCGGCGCCCCTCAGTTGAGAGCGCGAGGGTTCTGTCCTGCTGGTCGATCCAGGCGTCGCTGAACCGCTGGGGCCAGGCGCTGCGGCCGTTCAGGCCCCGGATCTGCTTCCACCAGATGCCCCACATCGCCAGGTGGCGCCGGCGCTCGGCGTTGTCGTCGGACCCCGTGCCGTTCTCATCTCGCGCCTCGAGGTTGCGGATATGCCAGGCGGTCGGGTCCGCCCCGTGCGGCGTCAGGGCGACCAGGATCTGACCGAGCTCCGGGCTCTTCAAGAGAGGGGTGCAGCGTTCGAGGATGAGCTTTCGCGCCTCGGAGTTGCCCGATTCGGACCGATCGGCGTCGGCGCCCTCGGGGTCGTCGACCGCGATGCCGTCCTTGTGCATCGACTCGAGCTTGCTCTCGATGCCGGCGATCGTGATGGTCGGGTCGGCGTTGGGGTCCGTTTTGACGAACGCCAGGGTCCCGGTGTTCCACCCCTCGAGGCCGGGCGGGATCCGGTCCTCGTACATGTCTTGCAGGAGTGCAGCTTGCGTTCCTGTCGTGAACTTGTCCTGGGCCTTTTTCAGATGTGCGCGGGCGTTGTCCTCGCGCTGCTCGACGAGGAGCCACGAGTAGTTGACGATCTCGAGGCCGGTCCAGACCATGTAGGCCCGCACCACGCTCGATTTGAGGCTCCCTCGGAAGCCGCAAATAAGCTTCCTTCGGAAGTCGGCGTCGTACTGCAGGAAGTCACAGAGGGTGCGCTGCAGGGGCCCGTAGTCCTTGTCGCCCCAGGGGCCCTTGGCGAAGGCGTAGAAGCTCTCGGAACAAGAAGCCCGGATCTCGACGAGGCGGGATTTCGGGAACCGGACGAGGTTCATGGAGTCTTGAGCGAAACCGCCTCGGCCGGCAGGGTGATCGTCTCCCGGCGGCCGTCCTCGAGCTCGGCGAGGACGCGCTCGATTCGCTCGAGGTCCTCGGCTCGGATCAGGACCACTTTCTGGATGGCCTCCTTCGTCTGGCGCGGCAGGACCCGGTCGAAGAGGTCGGAGAGCATCTTCTGGCTCACGCGGGCGTCGCCGGCGTGGAGCGCGAGGCGGATCGACCGGCGGGCCAGGGCGTCCTGGGTGGTGGGGTTGTTCAGGTGCTCTTTCAGGCTCTGGGGCTTCGCGGCGTACTCAACCCCGGCGGCGAGCAGGGCGTCGAGCTCCGCGTACTCGGGCCGGGCCCGTAGGGCGTCGGGCGGGGCGCCCAGGTGTTCCTCGAGGGCGTCGCCGCGGATCCCGAGGAAGCGGTCGGAGACGGCCAGTTTCAGCAGGCTGTTGAATTCCGGGATCGTCAGGCGGCCGGCGAAGGGGGCGTACTGGACGGACTCGAGGACATCCCGCAGGAAGGTCTGGCCGATTCGCTCGGAAGAGGCCTTCGACTCCTGGTCGATCGGTGCGAATTCCGGGTCTCCTTCGACGCCGGGGCGGGGCGGCGGGGCAAGTTCCTCCGCCGGCCGGGGGATGAGGGCGGCCGGCGGGTACTCAAGAGGCGCCTTCTGCGGGAGCTTCTTTTTCGTCATGAGCGGGTCAGCGCGTCAGGTTTTTTCGGCGAGCTCCAGCAGCTCCTCCACCTCGTTCCAGGGTAGCACTCCGGCAACCTGCTTCTCCGGCAGGGCCTTCTCGCGGTGCCCGCGTAGGTAGGTGACGGACATCGCCGCGATGTTCGAGTAGCGGACCTTGGCCCGGTTCGACGAGGTCAGGAATCCCTGCACGAGGAGGAGGTCGCCCTTCTGGTACTTCGCCCTTTCGACCTGGGCGGCGACCTCCTTGAAGCAGCTCACCCCCTGCCAGACGGGCCTCGGGGTCCCGGTCGGGTGGGCGACGTCGAACACGACCATCTTGCGGTCCTTCTCCTCGCCGCGGTCCTCGAGGGGGATCACCCTGGGCTCGGCGCCCAGGAACCCGGAAATCACGGCGTAGTTGACGTGGTAGAGAGGCGCCATCAGGGCTCCAGGATCGCCGGCCGCTCAACGAGGCGCTTGCTGCCGCCGAAGGGCCGGGCGATCCGGGCGATCGCGCGCTCCGGTGGGCGGATCGAGGCGAGGTAGCGGATCAGGTTCGCCGGGTGTCCGCCGCCGAAACCGAGCGGCGCCCTCGGATGCTTCCAGAAGCGCCGAGGGTTCCGGTTGGGTCGTGTTCTCATTGGTCCTTCCGTCGGAAGATCGCCTGCAGGAGCTGGAAGAAAGCCCAGGTCATTAGGAGCGCCGCCACCGTGGTGAAGAACGCCCCGACGAACACGAGCCAGCCGGCCAACGCCGTGCTCACTGCGCCACCTTGGTCAGGCCGTCCGAGGCGTCCGGGATGTCCGGGTGAAACGGGTAGCGGCCGCGCACGAATTGCCCGATCTCCCCTACCTTCGTCTCGTCCGCCGGCAGGATGGCGATGATCTCGGCGGGTCGGGCGATGTAGAGCCGAAGCTGGTCCGATCCGCGCCCGAAGGTGATGTTGCGGTTGATCCCCGACTGAATGAGTACCCGAACCAGCGGCTTCAACCACGCCGGCGCTCCGTCTCCGACCGCTACCACCAGGGCCGCGACGGAGCGAAACCCTTTGCGGACGTGCTCCGGGATGACGATTCTGCCGGACGTCAGGGGCTCCTCTTCGCGCTCCAGGAGCACCTCGTTCGGGAGCGGCTGCGCCATGTAGGCCCAGGCCTTCGGCAGGCTCATGCTTCGTCCCCCGGATCCTCGCCGATCGTCGCGTAGAGCTCGCTCGGCACTAGGATCAGCAGCCTCTCTGCGTCGACTGTGAACTCCAGTCCGGCCCACTCCGGGAAGATCACCTTGCTTCCGAGGAGCTTCGGGTCGACGTCCTCGGCCACCGCGATGACTACGCCGGACCGCGGCGGGGCCTCGTAGTTTTCGGGCAGATGAATCGCCCCGGACATCGTCTCTGTGGCAGTGGGTCGAATCAGGATCCGCCCCGAGACGGGAACGACGGCGATCAATTGACCTGCTCCATGGGCCCCAAATCCTCCCGCTCCTCGAGCGCCTGCTGGACTGCCCTGCGGATCATGTCCTGCATCCGGTCGCGCTCGTACGGGCTCATCACCCGAATCTTCTCGCGCTGTTCCGCCGCCACCCGTCGAATCGTCGACCACGCCTGCCTCAGCATGTCGAGCTCGAGACGAGCCCCCGGCTCGCGCCGCTCGATCTCCTCGATCGCCGCCGGGAAATGCACGTCGTAGGACAGCGCGACCCCGCGCCTCAGGGCCGTGACGAAGAGCTCGTTGGCAACCTCGACCGGCTCCTCGCGCCTCGTCCATAGCGCCCCGTCCTGGTCGACCGTCAGTCCGGTCCAGAAGAAGTCGTACTTGCGCGACAGGTAGACGACCGCGGCCCGCATCGCCGCCCCCAAGCTCTGACCGCCCTCGATCAGCCGCTCCGCCTCGAGCGCCCCCGACAGCGCGAAGGCAAGCTGCCACTCTTGCCGGGTCATCCAGAGCCAGTAGAGAACGTTCCCGCCCTCGAACCGAACGGGCGCCTTCTTCATGACAGCACCATCCCTGGAATCGCCGGAGAAAGCTCCGGGAAAAGCTGGGTCGACCCGTCGCTCTCGACCGGGATCGCCCCGTGAATCGCCAGCGGCAAGAAGATCCCGTCCGCAAACTGCCGGCGAAACTCATGCGCCGTCGTCGGAGGGTTCGACCGGCCGTGCCGGAGAACGTGCGCGACCTTCCGCATCGCCTCCTCGCACGATTCCGAAAACCCGAACGTCATCGCGCAGTCCATGAAGATCCCGGTGTGGTTCTTCTTCCACACCACCGTCCAGGCCTCAGTCGCCATGCGGCGGCCTCGACAACCCCAAGAGCCCGATCAGTTGCAGCATCGCGTGGGCCACGTCCTCCCGCGCCGTCTCCAGCCCGTCGTTGATCTTCTCCTCCGGGAAACTCACCCCGGCCGCCTGCGCCAACCGCGCCTCGAGCTCGTTCAGGATCCCCAGCGTCGTGATGAGCTGCGCCCGCCACGCCGCCGGAGCCTGCGGAGCCCAGCTCGCCAGGCGCTCCGCCTCCCCCTGCACCACCGGCTTCTGAGTCTCCACCACCGGCCGAGGGGCCGGATCCATCGTGATCGGAGTAACTGCCGCCGGGCCCTGCCTGCGATGCCTACCCCTCGCCATGGTGCCTCCCCGAAACTACCTCGAACTTCTCGAACTTCTCCCTGAGCCACCGCAACACCAGTACCAGCACGTCCGGCGAGCAACCAGAGGTCCGCTTCTCCAGCCGGTTCAACGTCCAAGACGCCACGCCACTCGACGCCGACGCCTCCTCGAGGCTCATGTCCTCGCGAGTCCGCTTCTCGTCGATCGCCCTCGACAACCGGCCCCAGTCGAAACTCGCTCCCATGCCGCAGAGGCTTGCACTTCTGTCCGGACCGTGTCAAGCCCACCACGCGAAAGAGATTTTTTTGCACTGTCAGGAACTGACAGCACTTCACTACCCCCGACTTCGGCATCGTGCGCGAGGCGCGCGTTGAATGGGGGACTGATTCCATGGTTTGGCGTTCGCGTTTGCGGGGGAGCGGGTAGGGGCGGCGCGTCGGCGAGTGATGTCGGCGCCGGCGGGCCGATCTCGAGCGCTCGTCGGCCGGCGAGGAGTCGAGACGAAGGACCGACCGACCACCAGGCCAAGGCTCGATCGCCGGCGGGAAGCCTCGAATGGTGCCTCGACCCGGCACCCTGAACCACCACCCCTTGGGCTTGTGTCGTTTTCCATGGCGTTCCAGGCTTCCCATAACTCCGACCGACCCTCGGGACATCGGCCCCTGTCTGCCCTGTGCGTCGAGGGTAGATCGTGCCTTGGCGGGCGTCCTGTGGCGCCGTCAGGGTCCGATAATGCACAAACTGTCTCCTACCACAACGATCCGGCCATCTTGTGGTCGGCTGGTCCTGATATTCGGGGCGCGGCGGGGTCGCGCAGGGAGGCGGAGCGAGGCGAAAACCTGGGCTGCGAGGACTGGTCGGCCCCCAGGCCGGTCGTTCGTTTCAGGGTCGTTCTAGGGTTGCCGGCTGAACGAGAAACGAGGGGAGGAAGCGGCTTTAGCTCCCCCCCCTCTGTAGTCTCCCCCCCCTCTTTTTTTTCAGCCGTCGAACCCCTGGTCAGCGCGGTCAGCGCATCGGTCGCACTGGTAGCCCTTGGCTCGGTCGGCTGGGGTCAGGACGTTGCGGCGCTTGCACGTGGGGCACGAGAGGTTTCGCGGGTTGCCTTTGGTCGCTCGGCGCAGGGCGGAATTGCCGCCCGGGTCGGCGAACTCGGCGATTCGCCCCAGTCGGACCCTGCGGTCTGCCGCGAGCATGTCCTCGATGTCCTCTCCGAAGGTGTCGGCGATGGTCCGGCGGTTTTCGTCGTTCATGGCGCCCCCGAATTCTCTCGGCCGTTGGTCTATTCCTCCGGCCGAGAGAATCGTAGCACCATAACCTAGTGGGGTGTCAAGGGGTTTCTTGTGGGGGCGGGGTCGGCGGGGATGATTCCGCCTTGGTTGTGGTAGCACGACCCTCACGGATTATCGTTTCGATTTTCGGCACCGCGATGGCGATGCTGCGACCCGGCGCGATCTCGACCCAATGCAGGCCGATCTTCGGCTTGCACCGCTTGCCGCAGCATTCGGCGTGGGCCTTCCAGGCTTCCTCGATGGTGCGCGGGCGGCTCGGGAAGCTCATCGCGTCACCGGCACGAGAGGGTTGTTGGGGTTGTAGCGGTACGACTCGACGGCATTGACCGCCGCCGTCTCGATGTCCTCGCCCGCCGCGACCGCCGTCTCCGCGTCGCGGTAGGCCCGCGGAATGTCGAGCATGATGATCGGCCGTCCGTTCGCGGCCCGCTGCATCGCTCGGTCCAACTGCCGTTGCTGCGTCGCCTTCAAGATCCTTGTCATGGTGTGCGCCCCCGAATTGCTCCGGCGAAAGTACCGGCCGAGTGCCGCGAGTCGCGCTCGCGGCCTACGGTCGAGACTCAGGTCCGGGTGATACGCCGGGGTGCGCCCAGCTCGACCAGGATGCGGACGTTCGGGTCGTCGTTCCGGGTCACCTTGAGGCCACGAGCCCTCGAGGCGCGGAACGCTTCGGCGATCTTGTGCTTGAGAGTGGAGATGTCTTCCGCGGTCGGTTTCATACCTTAGCCTCTTCTCGCGCCAACGCCCGGGCCTGCTCGGTGGCTTCCCAGCGCTCCCAATCCACCACCTCTGCCTGCATTCGCGCACCCTCGGCCTCGCGCTCGGCCCATACCGCCTCTTCGGCCGCGATTTCCTCCGGGCTCATCGGTGGCGCGGCTAGGTAATCCATGCTCCCCGCCTCATGCTCGTGGATGTCGCTGTTGTACCAAGTGGCCGAGCAGACGATCCGCGATTGGTGCTCCCGGCACGGCCACGACGCGTCGGAGGGCTGACCGCACGCCTCACAGTGCGCGCCAACCAGCTTCCGCTGGCATTGCTCGGCGGCCGCTAGGGACTTGTGATCGTGGCCGCAGGAGTGCCGGATCGCCGGCGCCAGCGCCCGGAGGTCGCGGTCTACGATCTCTCCGTCCTGGACGATCACGGTGTATCGGGAGGCGTTGGGCTGGGTGGTCGTCGCCGGGGTGGTCGGGATGGTCGTCATCTGTCTCTCTCCTGCGGGCCCTGCCCGCTGTCAGTGCCCGGCGGACCCGCCGCCGGTCGGTGCTACTGAAAGAATCGTGGCACAGTTCCGCGAGCACGTCAAGCGTTATCTTTTGTTGACTTCGCTCGTGGCGCCGTGCTACCTTTCGCGGCGCCGTCGAGAATGTCCTCGCGGCGCTTGAACTGGGGGGCGCATGAAAGAACCGACGTTCGCCACGTACAACACGGTCGCCGAGCACCGGGCTGCCGAGAAGATCGTGAAGAGGGCCTACGAGATGTTCCGCTCGGCCGGCCTCTCGGTTGAGCCGATCACGATTGCCATGGACCTCGCCGCCGTGCACGGTGAGATACCGCTGCTCCTTGTTGAGCTTGCGGACGCCGAAGATTTCGATTTCGCCCACGACTTGGGCGGGATCAACCGACACATGGACCGCGAGACCGGCGAGCTTGGTGGGTGCTTCGTGCCGCGATACGCCCAGAGGCCCGCCAATGGCTCGTAGACCCGCAGGAATCCCGATGTTCGATGCCGTTTTCCGCGTCCGCTGCTACCAGGAAGAGCGCGCCATGATCTACGCCCTCGCCCGCCGGCGCCCCGACTTGCCGTTGGGGGACTTCCTTCGGCAGGCGGCCGTGGCCGGCGCCAGGGAGGTCGCGGCGCAGGCCCTGAGCGCGAGGCCACGGGCGCCGGGCGCGAGGCCAACAAAGAAGGCTTGACAGAACTGCAAGGCGGGCGCAGGATGGGCGAAACCGAGGGCCGGCGAAGGTTCTGCGAAGGTTCTTTAAACCTCGCCGGCCCCGGTAGCTCGGCCACACTTCGGGGGCGCAGCCGAACCATGAGCAGGTTACAGACCAAGCACGACCATTCGCAAGGCCCGGTTGGGCGAGGGATTCTCCCGCGCTCGGTTCGGGCCTTTTTTCGTGGAGGAGACGACATGGGGCTGTTTACGCCGGGCAAGGAGTTGCTTGATGGCAAGACCGCCGATGGACGGCCACTCCCGGGCCTCCGGGGCATCGCGGTCGATCTTCCGGCGGACATCTGCGACGAGATCGAGCGGGCGGTGATGGACTCCGGCGGCGTGATCGGGATCCGAGCGGCCCGTGACGTGGTGCGCAAGGAGGCGCAGCGGATGATCGCGGAGTTGATCCGCGGGAACGTCCGCAAGATTCTGCTTCGGGATCGGGGGTGCCTCGTGAAGCTCCCGGAGACGAAGTTTCTGAGTCTCGTCACGCCGCTCCGGCTCGAGGATGACCTTTGAGCGCCCCAACCTTCCGCGTCTACACCGACGAGCTCGAGTGGCTTCGGGCTCGCGAGTTCTCCATCGGCTCGAGCGCGGCGCCGGTGATCCTGGGTGTCGCCAAATACGCGACCCCGTTCTCGCTTTGGGCCCAGATGACCGGCAAGGCGCCGGGCGTCGAGGACTCCGTGCGCCTCGAGGTCGGTCGAGTGCTCGAGCCGATGGTCCATCGGCGGGTCTGCGCAAAGCATCCTGAGCTCTCGATCGACCGGCCGGATGGCCGGCTGATGGTCAAGAGCGATGCCATGCCCTACGCCCACGCCACCCCCGACGCGCTGCTGCGCGCCGAGAGCGGCGAGGCCTACGGCGTCGTCGAGTACAAGACGGTCGAGGCCTACACCTCGAGCGACTGGGGCGCGGAGCCGAGCCCTACGGCGGCGATCCAGGTACAGCACTCCCTTGCCGTGACCGGGCTCGAGAGCGCCCTGGTGGGAGCCATGATCGGCTTCTCGGCCCTCAAGACGTTCGAGGTCGAGCGCAACCCGGACCTGATCGACCTGCTCCAGGATCGTGAGTACGCCTTCCGGACGTGCGTCGACCAGGACATCCCGCCGGCGGTCGACGGGTCCGCGGTGACGAAGAAGGCCCTGAAGCTCTGCTACCCGGTCGACACCGGGGGCGCGGTGCGGCTGCGCGGGGCGCGGTGGGCGGACTGGTTCGTTCGGTGGGAGCGGGCGGTCGCCGACATGAAGGCGGCCGAGGAGGAGAAGAACATCCGGGAGAACGAGCTCCGGCTGGCCTTGGGGGCCGATTCGGTGGCGCTCATCACGGACGGGCAGGACCTGCCGGTGGGAGCGTTTTCCAATCGCCGGTCGTTCTACAAGGCGAGCGTCCACAAGGAGCACTTTCGCAGGAACCTCAATCGCGTCGGCTACGAGGGCGCGATCAAGCGCCTGCAATCAGAGACGGAGGACTGAGCATGGCAAAGCAATGGAACAAGAACAGCGGGCGGCCGGACAATCGGCCGAAGCCGGCGCCCGCCGTCGAGGTGATGGGCGCCGGAGAGGGTGATCCCGAGATCGCCGGCGCGACCGAGGCCTTGACCCGGCTCGGCGGCACGGACATCGACATCGCGATCGCCACGGCGCGGCGCTACCCGCGAAGCGTCGAGAAGTTCATCCCGGAGTTGCGGGCGATGGCCCTCTCGGATCCCGAGGTCGCCGAGGGGTGCTACTACACCCTCAAGCGCAAGGGCAAGGGCGGGGAGGAGGTCCTGATCCAGGGCGAGTCAGTGCGGCTCGCCGAAATGGCCCTGTGCGTCTGGGGCAACATCCGGGCCGGCTCGAGGATCATCGGGGTGACGCCGGACGGCAAGTACATCGAGGCCCAGGGGGTGTGCCACGACCTCGAGAAGAACGTCCTCGTGACCGAGACGACGCGGCGCGGCATCACAACATCGGACGGTCGCCCGTACTCGAACGACATGGTGGGCGTCACCGGCAACGCCGCGGGCTCCGTGGCGCTGCGGAACGCAATCTTCCGCGTGATCCCGGTCGCCCTGGTCAAGCCCGTATTCGACGCCTGCCTCGCCTTGGTGGCCTCCGGCGGGCAGGAGGGGGACCAGAAGGTCATCGACAAGGCCCGGCGCGTCATTACCAAGCTCGTGGGCCTGCACAAGGGCCTGACGGAGGAGCGCATCGTCGCGGCGATCGGCCGGGAGTCGGTCGAGCAGTTCTCGGGCGAGGACCTGACAACCCTGATTGGCATGGGAACGGCGATCAAGGACGGCCAGCAGACAGCGGACGAGGCTTTCCCTCCCGCCAAGAAGGGCCCGGTGCCGGCGTCGAGCGGCGGGGAGGAGCCGCCGGACGAGCCGGGGGTCGAGGACGCGGTGCTCGCGGACGGCAAGCCGGGGGGCGAAAAGGTGGTCGCGGACCTCATCAAGTTCGCGGCCCAGCACGGGCGCGGCGAGCCGAGGCTGCGCCAGGAGGCCCAACGCCGGTTCGCCAAGACGCTCGAGGAGCTGCCCCTGGGGGCGATCGAAGCCCTCGAGGAATGGGTGGCGCCCCGTGCCTAGACGGGTGCCGGCGTGGAAGAAGGATCGGGCGGTCGTCCTTTCGCGCCTGCACCCGCCGCCGTCCAGTGAGGACTTGGCGCGGCGCCTCGGGGTGGACGCGAGGACGATCACCCGGATCCTA
>ERZ1292625.1387-Hain-H41-01um-R1-1387-length-29203-cov-9_pt1 | contig 29203 bp, 31 predicted proteins | sample MGYA00564400_ERZ1292625 | MGnify/ENA primary metagenome ERZ1292625 (study PRJEB36523, sample SAMEA6512639) | groundwater metagenome | collected 2019-01-08 | study: AquaDiva: Metagenomics assemblies of 32 groundwater samples | reverse complement strand
TAAACATAGAATCAATCACAGCAAATTCGTTGCACTTCGAAGTTGAACCCGCCGGGCAGCGTTGAAATCACACCGCTTTGTTTGTCAAAGGGAGGTTGCATGCACCAAAAGCAACCGCCGGCAAATACCGCAGTTTTATATTTTTTTATGTTGGCGGCATCATCACCAAAGTTTTTCAGATACTCGCCATAACCACTTTCTTTCATTTTTTCTTTGGGAATAAATTTAAGTGAAGCCGAGTTCATACAATAGCGAAGCCCTGTTGGCTTGGGGCCATCCGTAAAAACATGGCCTAAATGGGAATCCGCATGTTTGCTACGAACCTCGGTGCGAGTGCTAAAAATTCCTCGATCCTCTTTTTGCACAATATTTTCACTGTCCAAGGGTTTGGTAAAGCTGGGCCAGCCGGTTCCAGAATCGTATTTATCTATAGAGCTAAATAAAGGTTCTCCAGAAACTATATCTACATAAATTCCTTCATCTTTATTATCCCAATAGGTATTTTTAAATGGGGGCTCGGTTTCATTTTTCTGAGTTACATTAAATTGTAAAGCGTTGAGCTTAGTTTTGAGTTCAGCCTGAATTGGTTTTTTAAAATCAGCGCTATTCCAGGCGAACGAGGAAAGTGGAAGAAAAATCAAAAAAAATAAATGGGCAATAAATTTTATCATAATTAACTCCAAGTAATAGACGAACGTCATTGAGTGTGAGAAAAATTCTAACATGACAAATCCTTCAAATGAAAAGAAAATTTCTAAAGTGGCTGTGGTGGGAAATATCGCCGGAGGAAAAACTCTTCTGGCTTGTCATTTAGCAAAAATACACAACTTACCTCTGACTCATGTGGATGCTATTCAATTTTTGCCTGGACTAAAGATGCGTCCGAATCAAGAAAGTGCGAAACTGCTTAAAGATATTGAGCGGGGCAATTCATGGTTGATCGAAGGTTATGGTCCTCTTGATCTTATCGAAGCGCGATTTCATTCGGCAGATAGAGTGGTTTTTATTGATTTGCCTTTGTGGCAACATTTTTGGTGGCTCACAAAACGACTGATAAAAAATATTTTTACTCAAAGAGCAGAATTGCCACAGAATTGTAACGAAGCTGGATTTGTTCATATGCTCAGGCTTTACAAATCTATTTGGAGAATGCATCGAAAAATGAGACCCGAACTTTTGAGAATATTTGCGCGGGAAAATCTTAAAAACAAAGTCGTTGTAGTAAGAAACGCCAAAGAATGGCGTCATCTTTCTTTGACGGGTTTTATTTCCAATTCACTGTGAAAGTAAGAGGCTCATAATACCCAGGATGAGTCGCATCCCAATCGGCACGATTGGCGCAAGAAGGAACATACAGAACTTTGTCATCAAAGTGAGTTGAATAAAACCCGTTATGTTTTTCAAAACGGATGTAGTAAGTAATTTCATCGCGATTAAAATCTCTGGAAAAGTGATCTTCCGTGCCGTTAAGTTCGTGATCTTCAAAATAATCACCTGGTGAATACCCAATACTCACTTTGTATTTTTCGGTTTCATGATCCGGCTTCCAGCGAGCTAAATAAGTAACCGGGCTTGAACAGTCCGAAGGCAATGGTTTATTTACACGGATGGGTGGATTTGCAGCCACCGCAGGATCATCTGAGCCAGGTTTTGCACAGCTGAAAACGAATTGAGACAATATGAGTGTGGTTACCAAAGCTTTATTCAACATAATGCATTACTCCTCGAGCGTGTCTTGAGCAGAAGACTAATCTCTGCTACTGGCTTAGTACAAACGCCCCCCCTTTTCAAGGAGCATTTATATGCATGGATCTATGGCAAAACCCCTCATCGCAATTCTATTAATTTTGGGCGTCGGTAATATAGCCTCCGCTAAAACTTATTACGAAACACTTAAGGAAGAATACAGTAAGGCGACCTCACCGATAGCTGAGGCAGACATTGATCAGGCGGGTTATCCATTTGCTCGTACATGCATCGAAGTTGATCCTAACCTTCCGATGACCGAAGTTTTTGTAATGATTAATAGGTACACTCGTATTAGCGAAGGCAGTGGTCCGCTGCTTCCTCAGGTGACAATCACCAAAGTTATTTATAGGTCTTATAATTCGGAAGTTTTTACTGAAAATATTTTTGATATGGTTACTACCGAATTTTCGCCTAAAGAAATCAAAACTTGGCACTCCAGTACGCCAGATATCAAAATTTGGCATGTAACTATAAAAAAGAAAGAAGATTCTTTAATTTTTAAGAGGGAAGCTTTTGTTGGCGATAATAAAGCTCGAACTTTTTATGGCTACTGTTTTCATCGAGATGGAGATAAAAGTGTTAAACTTTAATGAGTATAAATTTTTAACAATTTATTCTTTTATTATTATTGGCTTGCTTGGCTCGGGTTGTACGAAGTTTTCAACTCAAGATGCCCAAAGTCCTCAAAATCTAGGTTTAGATAATGGGGCTTCGGAATTACCGATTGATCCAGATCCTGCGGATCCACTCCCGCCACGCCCAGGGGCAAATTGTGGAAGTGTAAGTTTACTTTGGACTCCAAATACCGAGTCCGATCTTGCAGGTTACAAAATTTATATGGGGACTCGTTCAGGAACTTATTCGACACAAATAGATGTTGGAAATCTCGTTGTTAATGCAAATAATGCGACCAAAATAATGTATCCAATTCCAAAATTAAATTTGAATTTAACTTATTATTTTGTTCTTACGGCCTATGATATTGCTGGGAATGAGAGCAAGCACTCTGCTGAGATTTCTAAAACTATTAGCGTCTGTCCCTAAACGAGCGATTTACTTCAAAAGATCTAAAAATTGAGTGCGCAAACTTCCTAAAGACTCAGCAAGCTCGGCGATTTTGCGATCCAACGGAGCTCTTTCTTCAGCCAAAGGCTTGATAACAATTTCAAGTTCTTGAGCTCGTTTATCCAGCTGAGTAGCGCGAGCGACTAATGAAGTAATCTTCTCATTAGATTGCCTTTCGACTGTTCGGCCATTTTCCAAACTTTTTTCTGCCGCCAGTTTTTGACCATTGGCTGAGGTAAGTTCATTTTGATCTGCACGCAATTTAGTTTTTGTGCGATCAACATCAGCTGCCTTTCGATTCCAATCTGTGGCGCGTTTGAAATTTTCCAGCTCTTGGCTAAGTCGAGCGATATCATCGGTGAGATCGCGAATACGAGAACTCACTTGCGGTTTTTCGCTACTTAATTGTGATCGTTCTCGTTCCATTTGTGGAATTTCAACTGAACGAATTCCAGAAAGGCGACTTTCATTTTGTCGAACAGTATTGTCTATGCGATCAAATTGAGTGCGTATTTCGGTTTCACGATTAACCAAGGAATCATATTCATTTCGCACTTGTCGATCAATATTGTCTTCAATATCGGAGAGTTGAGAAATAATATCATTTAAGCGCCGGGAAATTTCTGCTTTAGTTCGTTCTTTTGCAACCATTTGAGATGTGGCGACTTCAATTGCGCGTTCGATGTTAGTGCAATCTTTGGGAGGTGTTGCGGTTTTACATTGTTCAAGATCTCTGCGGGCTCTTTCGCGTTCGGACCGGATATTATCTAAATCACGATCCGCGTTTGAAAGATCATTACTCACGCGTCCACGCTCATCTTGCAATTGACGATGTTGGGAATCTCTTTGGATTCGTCGATCTCTTTCATTAGAGACATTGTATTGTGAGCGTCTTTGTTCAGCTTCTCTTAGATTTGATCGCAAATTATTAAGCTCACTTCGTTGACTCGGAAGGATGCTCTCAAGGCGATCTGCTTCCGAATCTAAACTTGAAATTTGCGAGGCTAAATTTTGTAAGCGACTTTCTATGTAAGCATATCTTTCGCGGGCGTCGGATAAGGCTGATTGCGAATTGCTAAGACTGTTCGAGAGACGATTGTGCTCGGGAACATGGGGAGCTAAAATCGCACTGGCCTCGTTATAAGCTTTTTGTGAAATAGAAACTTGATTTGTAAGATTAGGAATAAGAGTGGCGAGGCGAGTGATTTCTGATTGCGCATCGACTTGTTGTTTTTGAGCAGCTGCTAAAATCTGTCGCGTATTTGGTAAATCAATATTTTGAATTTGATTTAGATTTTTGCGAACAGCTTCCAACTCGGTCAACGCGGGTTTGTATTTAGCAAGAAGAGTGTTTAAAGCGGTTTGAGCTTCTTTGCCTTGCATGAATAAACTATAGGCTGAAAAATAATACTTTCGCAGCTCTTGACTTGTTGCTAGTGAAATTTTTAAAGGGTTTAATTTTGCGGGAAGTCCCTGAAAAAAGAAACTTTCAAACTTTGTATCAGCAAGTTTAGTTCCTTTGTTACAACGTTTTTCCATGGCGGTGATAATTTCTTTAAAACCATCGCCGTCAAAAGAAAAATCAGAGGTGCTTGAACCACCAACACCATTAAATTCAAAATCCTCATCATCAATTTTAACTAAGTCGATAATTTTAGAGAGATTAGAACCTATTCCCATAAAGCTGGCATTTTTCTCGCCGGCAACCAAAGGAGTAAACACGAAATTTGTTGGAGATCCTTCAATTGTGGCAATAAAGCCTTGATTTCCTCTTTTGTTATTTTCAACTCTTAATGTAATTTCAACTGGGCTATCGAGTTTGTTTTTTAATTTTGAAATCTCCAAATAATAAACTTCGGTACGAAACCAACCAGAATCTCGGTTCGAGGCCACGCAGTGAACGCCAGAATTTGTCGATACTTCTGATAGAGTCCAGTCCCCTTCGTCCAAAATGGGAGCCCCATAAGTCATTAAGCTAAACAAATTCAGGCTTAGGGCGGTGAAAATTGAAACTAAGGTTCTTCGTGGTGGTGTCATTTTGATCTCCTCAAAGGTATTATCGATTCCGATTGTTTAACAAAGCAATGATCGGACCGCAAGAAGGAGGAGCAAAATGACTCTTTATTTCATATCAAAGAACAAAATTTCGCTTTCATCCTTAGAATTAAGCACGAGTTGTTCTTCTTCGATAATAGCTAAACCGTCGCCTGCTAAGAGAGGGGTCGAAGCGAGGTCCAGCTCTCCCTTGACGACTTGGAGCCAATATTTTCTTTTTGGATTAAGTTCTTTTTGCCACTTTTCATTGGTTTTATTTTTTTTCGCCCATATCAGAATGTCCTGATGAATTTTTAAAGAGTCCTCCTGTCCTTCAAGTGAAGCCAAAAGAATATCCTTTCCTGTGTTTATTTTATCTTGAAAATTTTTTTGCTCATAAGAAGGAGTGAGTCCATTTTTGTCAGGCATTATCCATATTTGGAGCAAATGTGTTTCTTTATCCTTTAAGTAGTTGAACTCAGAATGTCTTATGCCATTTCCAGCAGTCATTTTTTGCACTTCGTAGGGATAAATAATGCCTTCGGATCCTGTTGAATCTTTGTGGGCAAGTGCGCCGCTCATCAAGTAAGTGATAATTTCCATGTCTTGGTGGCCATGAGTAGGGAAGCCTTGGCCTCCTTCGATAAAATCTTCGTTAATGACTCGCAAAGGTCCAAATCCCATAAATTTTTCATCATAATAATCTGAAAAGGAAAAGGTATGATAACTTTTTAGCCAACCTCGATCCGCATAACCGCGCTCTTTGGATTTTCGAATTTGAAACATAATTCCTCCTTCGCTAGGTGGGGATAGGTGAATTAATTTATGACACTTTTTTGTGATGCGAACAAGGCGCAGAGGGTTTTTGCGGCGCGGTCATTATGTTTACCGACGGCTGGGTTTAGTCGACCATGATTTTTGGTGAACTTTACTTAGAAACTTTCAATATTACTTTGGGAACTTTTACCTGATTCATGAGACTGCGGCTGACGACCTCATTAAATTCAACAGTAAATCCAGTTAGTGCAAGGCTTGATAGCTTTGCTAGGCATCCTGATTTTTGGATTTCACTTTGCTTGTCAAAACCAATTAAAATAAAATCTATCTCTTTTTTATTGCCTGGTGAAAAATTAAATTGGTTTAAAGAAAGAGTACAGGACTCCATGAGAGGTTGAGTGAATACAGTTGAATCGGCAAAAGCAATATCAAGGTTGTATTTTAAATCCAGAGGTTCAGTTAAAATAAGCTTCCCCTTCAATGTTGACATTATTCCATCAGCCGTATTTTCCGCAGAAACTTTAAGTATTGAATCCGGTTTTGCAGTCAAAGAAATTTCATTTGGGTTTTCCTGTGATGCTTGCTCTTGAATTGGCTGAAGGCGAAGAGTTGTTTGGCTTTGATCATTTTTAGAAAGGTTGAGAGTTTCTAACGAGGGCAGCTCTTGAGATTTTTGAGCTTGAAGCTGTTCAGCTTTGATTTTATCTTTGTCCTGATCGAGCGCCTCGGTTTTGGATTTTGGTGAAGTGCCACATTGTCTTTCATATTCTTTTTCTCGTGATGCTTGTGCGCAAATCATATGAGATTTTTCATCCTGATTAGCTTTATCATCCAGAAGCGTGCTGCAATAACTTTCCAAGCTCGTAAACGTTTTTGCACCTGTATCGCAACCATTCTCGATAAATTGATAGCCTAAGCTTTGTTCCTGAGTGCGTTTATCAGAGGAGCATCCTGTAAAGAGTAAAATGTTAATAAACAGTACAGACACTTTAAAAATTTGAATTTTGCGAACCAGCATTGGAGCTCCTTATTTGCTTTTTAGTCTTTGCAAATAAAGTGCGACTCTATAAGCGCTTAAATCCTTATAATTTCAAAGGAATGTCTAAGTTTCAGATGAGGAGTCAAATTTTGGCATTCCCTAAGATATTAACGCCCTAAGTCCATAAACTAAGAATTTAGTTGATAAGAACTAAGCTCTTAGTTTAAGTTGTTAAAACAAAGGTGGGCGTGGATGACAAAATCGAATGTAAAAATAACTGAGCCTAAGCTGCTTACAGAAACTGAACTTGAGCTTATGAATATTCTTTGGAGGCTGGAAGAGGGAACTGTGGCGGAGGTTATAGAGCTTTTGCCAAAAGAAAGGGACTTGGCCTACACCTCTGTTTCGACAATTTTGCGCATTCTGGAACAGAAGGGAATTTTGAAAATTCGCAAAGAGGGACGGGGGCATATCTATATTCCGCAACTTAAGAAAAATGATTATGAAGCAAAAACCGTAAAACATATTGTAAATCGAGTATTTGATGGAACTCCGGTGGCTTTAGTACGCCAGCTTTTGGATTCAGTAAAGTTGAACAAAAATGATTTGAAAGAAATAAGGGATTTAATCGATCAAGCGAGTGAAAAGAAATGAATCTAGCCCAAGCTCTATCAATGTATTTAAATCTCAATCTACTTGTAGTTATCGGGTATGTCGGGACTAAGTTGTTTTCATTCACATTGCAAAAATTAAAATTAATTATGTCAGCACAAGATGAATTGAAACTTCATTATGCAATTCTTGCCGTTATTTTGATGATGACATTGATTCAGCCGTTGATGCCCCGAAGGGAATTCTTTTCTCCACCTACAAAAGTTTGGGCAGCGCAGTCTGCAAAAAATTTTGAATCTTCGAAGCTCAATGAATCGATAAGTCTTCACACGTACATGGGGAAGTTTCAGTAAAGGTCGATGATTTTGCAAAGGCGTGGTCTATTATAGCCGTGCTTCTTTTTGTCTTAGGTGGATATTTTATTTTTAGGGATTTAAAAGTTCTATTTAGAATAAAGAAAAAATCTTTTTTGTTAAGGAAAATAAAAAAAGTTAGAGTTTACACCAACGATACAATTTGTGTTCCCTTTTCCTTCTGGTTGCCAGGTCAGGCGAATGTTATTATACCGAGCGCCCTTGTTGATAAACCAAAAGATTTTAAAATCGCTATTGCTCATGAGTTACAACATCATCGTCAGAGAGATACGCGATGGATATATCTCTTGTCGGGATTAAAACTTTTTTGTTTTATTAATCCGGCAAGCTATCTGTGGAACAAATGGATTTCAGAAATTCAAGAATATGCCTGTGACGAGATTCTGGTCGACCATAATAGGATCAATGCACAGGACTATGCGCGCTGCCTCGTCGAGGTAGCCCAATCGGCGATCAATCAAAGATTTGTTCCTGTAAGCGCAACAGGTTTGAGTTTCTTGGTTGAAGGTCATTTACTTAAAAGGAGAATCAAGAGGATGTTATCAGAAAAAAGAATTTATCTAAACAAGAGAGTTAGTATTTTAGTTGGTGTCCTACTAACAGTGTTTTTAGGAATAGGAGCTTTTGCTTCTAAGGGATTAATTCAAGATCGTCGAGTGACAATGATTCAAGCAAAGTCGATGCTTTCCCGAGCACAACAAGGAACCGAGTTTCAAGTTGTAGTTAACGATTTGGTGCTAGTGCAACTCAATCGCTATATTGGAACACCCGCAGGTCGAGATTTTATGAAGAAGTCGCTGCAAAGAATGCAGAACTACCGCAATCTTGTCGAAAAATATTTGCATAAATATGCGGTGCCCGAAGAATTTTTGGCGATGCCCATTATTGAATCAGGCTATCAAAATTTAGCTCCGTCACAAAATCCAGAATATCCTTCATGGAGAGCGGTGGGTCTTTGGCAGTTTATAGCATCGACAGCTCGGAATTATGGTTTAAAAGTTGATTCCGAAGTCGATGAAAGACTGAATGTGGAAATACTGACCGATGCAGCGATGAGATATCTAAAGTCTAATCAAATGCGATTCAAAGATTGGTCGTTAGCGGCATCTGCTTACAACATGGGTGAAGAGAATCTGCAAAAGGCGATCAATGAAGTGGGCTCAAAAGATGCCTGGGTTTTAATTCGTAGAGGTCACGAAGGCGACAAAAATTATTTGGCCAAATTAATGGCAGCAATAATTATTATGAAAAACCCACAATCTTTAGAATAGTGAAGTTGAAATGATATCGAGGGAGTGCTTTGTAAGGCTCTCTCAATATTAATCATGGAATTCTCCTGGTTCTTAAATCAGCTTAATTAAGCGTTCTAATTATTCCCAACAATTGATTCTTAAACTCTTCATTCGTAATGCCTTTGCCTGCTTCAAAATTTTTCTCGAATGATGGCAGCGAAAAACTTGCTTTTATATCTGCGCCTAAAAAAGGAAATTGCATAGTGGCTGCATTCAATACGTTTTTACCGCCACGAGCGCCGGGCGATGTCGCCATTAACAACATAGGTTTACTTTGAAAAAGTTTACCATTTATTCTCGAACTCCAATCAAGGACATTCTTAAAAGCGGCAGAATAAGAGCCATTGTGTTCCGCTAAAGAGATCACAATAAAATCACAGAGACGAATTTTTTCTAAAAAAAGTTTAGCTTTTTCCTGAGGACCAAGTTGAACTTCTCGATCAACGCTGAAGATCGGCATCTCGAAATCATTAATGTCTAAGAATTCCATTTCGGCGCCAATAAAATTTTGAGTGGCAAATAAGGCCAGTTGTTTATTAATCGATTTTTTACTGCTGCTACCGGCGATTACTAGTAATTTAATAGGCACCTCTTTGGTTACAGTCGGTAGCATGTGGCTATATCCATGACTATATTAATTTCAGAGATGAAGCGGAGAGTAACAGGTTTTTTCTAAAATCTAAAAAATCTCGCATGTTGCTGGTGACCGATACCCCAATGCTGTCAGGTTAAGAATATTGACGTTGCAAGATTGAGGAATAAGAATAAAAAAAGCCTCGGAGCTAGAAACTAACGAGGCTTTAAAATTAACAAAAAGGATGGGTAATGAAGTTTATGGTGTGCCAATGACAACGACCCGTGAAGTTTTGAAAGTGCGCGACATCAAAGCAACTCCTTACATGGTTCCTTATTTTCGTGGCGTGATTAATTTACGAGGTCAAATCGTCAGTGTGATTGATTTGCGTCTTAAATTTGAAATTCCTCCGATTCCATCTGCTCAATATGATTCAGGCCTTATTCTTATTGTTGAAACGCGAGAAGGCGAGCTTTTGGGCGCGATTGTCGACGATCTTGTCAGCGTCGAGAAAATGCAACAACAAGATATTTCACAGCCTAATTCTTTGGTTAGTAAGGTTCCAATCGATTTCTTTTTGGGCGTTGCAAATATCAAAGATCGGCTAGTGAACATGATAGATATTGCTGGTTGTTTGTCTGTGGAAGAATTGAAACTTATTAAAAATGAGATAGCTGTATAATTTTTCGTTTGAAAGTGGGTAACTTATGAAGTGGCAGAGTTCTTTTAAAACAAAAAATCTGCTTTTGCGTCTTGGTGTGAGCCTAATCGCAATGAGCTTATTGGGAGTAGAATCCTACCAATCCGCAGTAGCGTTTCGTTCAGGAAAGGAAGCTATTTTGAAAGCAGCTTCAAATAGCCTGATGGATAAAATTGATCGCAATCTTTTTGAAAGGTACGGAGATGTCCAGGCATTTGCCTTAGACGGCATTCAAATGCTGACGAAAATTAAAGCGAGTCTTGGTGGCGTTCCATTTCCAGTTTTTATGCTGACAACGGAAACCAGCGCTAATCTAAAAAGTGCTGGAAAAGAAGTTGGAGTTATGGCCTGGATTAATAAACCTTTTGCTGCTGATAAGTTGCTTGGCGCGATAACCAAAGTTCTAGAGATGAAAAAGGCGGCTTAGTAAATATTATGAGCAAATCAAATTTTACAAACGAAGAGACGCAAGAATTGCCGGAGATCCCTCCAGAGCAACCGCTTTCTATCGTAAATAATAGTAAAGTTGAATGGAGTGGGATTTACCGCGACGCCAAGGATAATCGAAGCATCAAGTCTTTGCATTTCACTGGCAATAGTTCCAAAAGTTGTGCCATTTTTTCCAAGTCTATTGGACTCGATAGCAAGATTAATTGCTATCATTTTTGAAAGCTTTGAAATATCACTAATTCCATTGAGCTCCAATTTTAAATCTTGGATGCTATGTTTAACATTTTCAGTAGCGTTATTCATTTCACCGATATTTCCTCTACCATCAACGAGCAACTCCACACTCTTTTTTAGAACATGTCGCGAGAGTATCGAGTTGGCCGCTGTATCCATGGCAGAGTCAGTTACACAGTTTTCGGGTCGAGGGGTCGGAATGGATGTGGTCAGAAAGAGCATAGAAAAATTAGGTGGCAAAGTTAACTTAAATAGCGAAATTGGCAAAGGAACTACTATTGTTCTAGAGATACCGCGATAGTTTTTACATAAATTTAATTTAAGAAAGTTTAGCTAAACAAACCAACAGCTAAAAGGGAGACAGTAAATGAGTACAACACTCTACGATAAATACGGCGGATTCACCACAATCACAGCGGTGGTTCATAATTTTTATGATAAAATTGGGCAATCAAAATCGCTTGAGCCTTTTTTTATTGATGCAGACATGGAAAAATTAATGGATCATCAGACGAAATTTATATGCATGGCTTTAGGTGGGCCTAATAATTATAATGGAAAATCGATGGAGATTGCTCATAAGAAGTTAAAGATCACCAATGAAGCTTTTACTGAAGTTGCTGGTTACCTACAGGATGCTTTAGAGGAAGCAGGCATGGAGGATGGCGATGTAAAAACAGTCATTACTCTTGTCGGAAGTATGTCGAATCAAATTATCACAGCTTAGTCGTTCTAGGTTGAGGCCGACTGAACTATGAATGTCGGCCTTGAATTAAAGGGGAGATAAAATGGCTGCAGAGCCGAGCAACATTATTGATGCCGAAAGCGAAAAGATGAAGAGCTCGCTCGAGCGACTATCTGAAGAAGTATCAATCATTGCAAAAGATATTACCGAAAAATCGACCGGTGTTGTCAAAGGAATTCGTTCGCTTGGTGCGACGGCCGGGCAAATGAACAGCTCTGTAGGAGAGTTAATTTCTTCGATTGATTCTATCACAAAAAGTGCTCAAGCCGCCGATAGCATTGCAAAACAAACTTCTCAGGAAGCAGAGGCTGGTTCTAAAGAAATTACTAAAGCGATTGAGGTCATGGAATTAATAAGTAAATCATCCGTAGAAATCAACGAGATCGTTAAGGTCATTGGCGAGATAGCGAGTCAAACAAACTTATTAGCATTCAATGCCGCAATTGAAGCTGCACGTGCAGGTGAGCACGGCGCGGGATTTTCAGTTGTAGCTGATGAGGTTAGAAAGCTAGCCGAGCGTTCATCTCATGCGACTAAAGAGATTTCCAAACTTATTAATGAATCTACTCGCAGAATTGCTCAGGGAAGTGAGATATCCAAACAGACGGGCGAAACCTTTGGAAAAATTGTCAGTGGCGTTGCCAAAACTACCCAGTCTATTTTTGAAATTTCAAATGCGACAGCTGGGCAGTTGACTGCGGCGAAGAAAGTGAATGTCGCGGTTCACCAGGTGACAGAAGAAACTGAAAAATCAGCGGTGGCCTCTGAGTCCATTGCAAATGCGACAAAGGAATTAGGTAAAAGTGCAGCCGAATTAAATGGCCTTCTTAAGAAGTAGGTACATACGGAAAAACAAATACCTTCATTTGAAAAAAAACAAACTGAAATTTTTGCTTCATTTTTATTAGACAAGACAGAATTTGCAATTTGTGTAGATTATGTACAGGAAGTTGTAAATTACTCTCAAAATATTTCAGTTCTCCCTATGGGATCTGAATTTGTTGAAGGAGTTTTGAATCTTCGAGGAATGGCCATTCCAATTTTTAATCTAAGAAAATTTTTAAAAATGGAAGGGATTATAGATCCAGCAATGATGAAAGTTGCTGTGGTCAAATTTAATTCTATTCGAGTTGGACTTGTTTTTGATTCTGCCTGTGAAATTATTCATCCAAAAGCAGAAGAGCGAAGTTATTATCAATACAATAGTGGATCTGATAATAAAATTATTTCCGGAGCCATAAAGATTGAGACTAGTCAGCGCCTGTTGCAAATTCTTGATCCTCAAGCTTTATTAGCGCTACAAAATATCCCTCATTTATCCAATGATGATGATAAAGTTGATGAACTGACTATCAAAAGATCAAAAGTCAGCACTTTAAAAAAGTGCATTACCTTTACCTGCTCGGGAATTCGACTTGGATTCGAGATCACTGGAATCCATGAAATTCTAACAGTTCCTGAAATTCAAAAAAATCCTTGGGTATCAGATCTTTGCATGGGCATGACAAAAGTTCGTGGAAAAGTGATTCCTGTTTTAAAATTTTCCCAACTTTTTAAAAGACCAGAAAGCGACGGAGATCCTCTCAAACATTACTTCATGACCAGAGGTGCTGATTATCCGGGTGAAAAAATTTTACACGATGAAATTGAATTGTACAATCGAGAGGCTCAACTGAAAGGCCAGCCCCAATTTCGTATTGTGGCTCTTTGGCCCGCAGAGAATAAGGGCATTGTTTATCCGATTGGCAAAACAACAGACGCGGTTGTGGCCTCACCATGGTGGTATGAGTTATCAGCTGTCGCTGTGAACTTTATTAAGAGACAAAATGGTTTGATGGTATTCGTCGGTGGTGGCGACATTTTAAATAGCGAAATTCAAGCTGCAAAAAACGCCGGAATCAAATTCTTGGTCGCGAAAGGTCCCGAAGGTGCAGCGAATGAGGCTGCAAAACTTTATCCTGAGCGGGCTTTCTCTAATTCAAACGAGTTTCTAGAGAAACTGCGCACTCAAAATCCTGAGTTTTTAAATGATCGAGCGCGTGCACTTCGTCCAGGACAAAAACTGTGGACCCATCAGCGACAAATTCATTGGACAGAGGCCGATGCAGCAATTCAGATCATTCAAAAAAAGTACAAACGAATTGTAACTTTCGGTGGGAACTCGACACAGGGATTTGCCGATGAAAAGGCCGTTGAGCAGGCAGTTAAGCTTGAGCTTAAAAAATATAATCCAAACGAGGTCGTGATCAATGGGCCTGGCTCCGAAGTTGGAATCGGACTTGTTTATCGAGTTGCAAAGCAATTGGGTTTTAGAACGATCGGCATTATTTCAGAAAAAACTGGTGAGCCTGCAAAAATGTCAGTTTCTGTCGACGAAGTCTTTGTTATTAAAGATCATACATGGGGCGGCGTCGACCCTGAGACAAAAACATTGTCAGCGACGACAAGAACTTTATTGACCGTGAGCGAAGCTTATCTCGCATTCGCAGGTGGTGTTATTACGGCCAGTGAATATGAACAGGCTCGAATCATGAAAAAAAGAACCGCCTTCTATCGTTTTGAAAAAAACCGTTCGTTGGCACTACAACATTTCGTGCGCGACACACGGTCAAAGATTTTAAATTCATTGCAAGGCAAAGTGCGGGCTTATGCTGATGTGTTGGTTGATATCGCACTTCTCTCTGTCGCAAGAGCGGCATATGACGGTCGTCCGATGGATGCTGCGATGATCGAAGAGGCCGTGCAAGCTATCAACGCGAGAGCCAAAGGTTATGACTTTGACGACTCCATCGCTTTGTCACGTTCTATTATGGATCAGGCGATGAACTTGTATCGGGATTTAAAAGATGAGGCGCGCTTTAACTATTTTAATCGTTTTGGAACTGCAGATGCAAGAATTCGCGGCCGCCAGAATTCTGGTGCCGGTCAATTGTGTCGAGCAGTGTTCATGAAGTGATAAGGAATATTAGTATGGGAAACTTACTTCTACGATTCTCAACATTCTGTTTTGTACTGCTTTGCTCATTCAAGAGTTCGGCGAACCAGTGCTCTGAGATCTTTATGAAGTCGCAGACATTAACCACTTCCCAGAACCAGCAATTGCCCTTCATTCGCTCGCCTGGAAAAATGCGAATGTATTTTCTTTTGACTCGAATGTTTTCGAGCGGAAACTTCGATGCTTTGCGAAGGGCATTGCCAAGTCTAGAGGCAATGCAGATCAACACATTGTTGGTCAGTCCGCCAAACCCTCAGTCTACGAACTATCATCCTATTCGTGGTCGCAATAACCATGGATATTGGATTTCATCTCACAGCGAAATTGATCCCGTGATGGGGGGCGAAGCGGGCTTTAATCGCCTTGTGAGTGAGGCTTCGCATCGCGGTATTCGCATTGCGGTTGATGCCGTCTTAAATCAATTCGGCTATGGAAAATATTTTCAGCTTGGTGAAAAGACAATTTCGATTGATGATCCCGCTTATTTTATACAGCCTGCATCACTCGGTGCTAGTGGGCGACCAAGAGCCTATGAAATTCTTGACCAGATGGAGACCGGTGTCGACAAGCAAACTCTTTTGCGCTTGAAAACGGAACTCGAACAACTTCCGTTATACGAGCTTCCGACCTTGCGTCATGATAATCCCGAAGTGTTTCGTTACCTGGTGGACAGTTACAAAACTTTTGTTGATCGAGGTATTGAAGTATTTCGAATCGATGCGGCCAAACATATTTCAAGTGATGTTTTGTCTAGGTTTATGAATGAACTCAATGACCATGCGTTTGCTCAAGGTAAAAAATTAATTTTTATAAGTGAATTTATTGCTCAGAATTCTCATAATTTTGGTATCTTCGTAAAAGAACTGCTTGCAAAAGTAAAAGATACCGACAGTGTTCAGTTTTATGATTTTACAATGAGGGCTGAATTCATTCGTTTGCAAGATGCTAATTACCAGTTTTCGTGGATGATGGATTTCTTACGCTACCGCGAGGCCGACCGGCAACCCGAGAAGCGCTACATCCCAGTCATTGAGGACCATGATTTCGGTCATCCAATTCACAACAGGTTTATGTCAAAGTTAATTCACGTAGCATCCGATTTTTTCAGCTACAACTCGCCCGTGCTTTATCATGGTTCAGAGCAGACTATACAGACTGGACAAACTCGAACCAATCGGCAAGCACTTAACCAAGTCAACCCAAGCGGTGATTTAGGCGAGATTCACTCTAAGCTCGCCCAAGTATTGGCGCCGTACCGACAAATGAAAAGCCGTCTTGAAACAAAGTCGCACGTTGCAAATGGAGACCATTTGATCGTCGAGAAAAAGCTTTCCGACCAACGTTCTGTCTTTATCATTGCAAATAAAGGCAATGGCAATCTGAGCTTCGATGTACCTTTAATGGGAACACTAAGAGCCTCGATGAAGGTACACGTTCGTGATGGCGATGCGGTTGCTGAGCTAAAGCCGGGCGGGCGAAGTTTAAATTTGAATGTTAATGGGAACGGAATTTTAGTTTTGGAAGTTGTGCGCGAGTGAATAGACTATGCTATTCGAGCTGACCTGAAATGTGTCTTAGAATGAGACTGATTCAGCGTTGGAAAAAAAAGTACAGTGACAACAAAAGTGATTTGGGGATTTTAAAAATGCTGTTATAATCAAAGATCATATTATGCTGACTAAAAAAATCTATTTTTATTTTATCTTGCCTGTTACTTTTGCTGTTACGCTAACCTATACGAATTGTGCAAAAACTCAGCTCGAAGACGTCACGGTAAGTTTGCAAAGCTCGCAGTCCGCTTGTGGATTTACGGTGCCGGCGGGACTCAACAACCCGCAAACCATTGACCAAGCTATGAGCCTTATACAAGCTATGCCCAAGCCACTCACGATCGATTGTTTTGTTTCAGCACTTAAGCCACCTCTAAAAGTTTTTGCGGTAAATAGTTTTACCAGCGCACAGCCCTCAGGTGGAGAGAGCAGTCCGCGAATTTTTATCATTAATGGCAACTTAATAATGTCAGTTGTACCTGCCGGTGAAGGTGCCGAATTTTTAGAGTTTGCTGAGATAGTTGATGCAATGTCATCGGTTAAAGGTGAACTGCAGTTTCCGATTTTGGAAAATATTGCCGCCAGCGCGCCCTACGACAGAATTCGCTCGGGCAATGGTACTAATTGTCGGTTTTGTCATGGCAATGAAGTCGCGTACCCTGGTATTAAAACGGGTCAAGCATTTGCATCGACGGTATTGCCACCTGATCCCTTTTTGCAAATCAATCAACCCTATCTCAAAAATCAAAGTAGCATTTGCGATAATCAAAGTGATAGCGGACGTTGTCGGCTATTAAATGCGATTTATATTAAAGGCCAAGCCCAAGATGTGCCTTTTCCGCAGTAAACCTTAGAACCTCCACAAATAAAAAAACCACCTTGCAGGTGATTTTTTTATTTGGATGCCCTTGTTAAACTCACTCAGCAACTTTTTGACAACCCCAAGCCGTGAATTAGAACTCATTAACGCGCAGTTCCAAGAGATGGCTGTATAAGACTAGCTCCTTCGCCAAAGTAGTCTCATTCTGTGTAGGAGCATTGAAGTATATAATTAGCTCGTAAACCTATATCGTTGTTGGAGGTTTTAGCTTGTGAACAGATCACCAGTGCCAATCCCACTTGCTGAATCAAAGTTTCCTCCGGATCACAAAATATCCATATACAGGATGGTATTTCCAGTAGTTAGGCTTTCAGAAACGGGTGAGCCTTTGGAGATTTTAGGCTCCTGTTTCTCAATTGCCAAGGGTGGATTGTTCATTACTGCAGGCCATTTGTTTCAGTCATTTTCTGAGTATCAGAGTTACAAGACGACTCCAGAAATTTTGAGAAAAAAACCTGTCCTAGAAGTCGAAAGTCATCGTGTTGGAATTTTTAGAATTAGAGAAAATGAAGATGGCACCATTTCAAACGAATTATTAAAGGTCCACGCTTGTGTCATCTTTCTCGATTTCGACGTTGGCTTTCTTTTTGTTTATGGCGGTGGCATCAACTCGAACACTCCGATTCTGCAGGTTAGAGAGCGTCCCAAAATTTCCGAGACCGTCAAGTTGATAGGTTATGGTAAAAGTAAAAATTGGCTTGAAGATAATAACGGCAAAAAAACGTATAATTTCACTTTGGTAGGTAGCAATGGAGTTATAATTCAAGAGCATGAAAATGGGATTGGAAATCTAATGCAATATCCGATTTGGGAAACAGACGCGCAGCTTGAGCATGGTCAAAGCGGCGGGCCGGCGATTGATATGCACACGCCGGCAGTTCTCGGTATAAATTCAGGATCATTCTCAAGTTTAGGACTAAATAGCTACTTTTCTCCTATAGGAAAAATAGTTGACGTGCCATTTGGAGTTAAGGGATGCAGTTTGCAAATCAAAGATGGTGAAAAATTGGATCTGGAAGTGTTTACTTTAAGGCAACTCGCAACCAAAGAACTATTAAAAATAATTGATTAAACAGTTCAGTATGACTAATGGGCGTTGAGTTTGCTGTTTACAGCATTAACGAACTGGCAACAGAACCGTAGAACCAATGGTCTCCGCTTTCACTTTCTCAAATGAAACCAGGCCAGGGGCCTGGTTTCTCTTACCTATTTTTAGTGCTGATTTTTAAACAGGAAAATTGGATGGGGTGCCAGGACTCGAACCTGGGAATGACAGAATCAAAATCTGTTGACTTACCAACTTGTCGACACCCCAACATATTTTTAAAACGCCTTCCAACCTATTGTTTTTGCTCCGCACTGACAACAAATTTTTTTTAAGATTTGGAGGACGGGAAGTAAGCGAGAGACATCGATAAGAGTAAAGAGTGAATTCTGCGCTCTTTGCAGGCAGAGAAGGTAATGATGCGACGCGTGTTTTTACCTGCCTAAAAGATCCTGCAACCCTTTTTCCAGGCCTTTTCCTAGCTGATCCTTAATCTCTTTTGCTTTTTTATCTGCTTCTTTTCTAAGTTGGTCTTCGCCTTGTTTTTTAGCTTTTTCTATTCCTGCTTGAGCGGCTTTGCCCAGTTTTCGTTTTTCATAATCGATGGTTTTTTGCATCATCGCTTTTAAAGTTTCTTCGGCAAAGCTCAACTGGGGCTTTAACAAATTTCCAGTCACACGAATGGGCACCACTAAACGTTTTTGACTATCCATGTTGGCTTCAAAAAAAGATCCTGAAACCGGAGCATCAACAAGAGCCACTTGTCCACTCAGATCAGCGTTCATATCTAAACCAATTTTTCCATCAAGGCGCATTTCTTCTTTTCTGGGTGTAATCGCCAATAAATTTTTAATATCAAGAATGGATTTTATTAGTGAAAAGTCCGAGCTCAGATTTGTTCGCAAAGGACCAGGCGAGGATTTGATTTGTCCTAGGCCTGGAATTTTGCTCAGGCCATCTTTGGCCATTTTTTCAAAAGGCAACGTGTTCAGTAAACCATCTTTCATACTGAATTTTCCTCGTGCATTTAAGCGAGCTAAAAATTGAGGTGAACCGGGCATTAAAGTTTGACCTTGAACTTCCAAGTTCATTTCGCCCTTCATTAAATCTTTTGTTTTTTCAGAAATCCAAAAAAGTGCAGGCTCGGACTGTAAATTTTGTATTCCAATATTATAACTTATTTGGGGATCATCTGTGGTCAATGGAATGAAAATAGAATTAATTTTTACTTTACCTCCAAACACAGAATGCACATCACCGGCAACAGAAAGAGTTTTATTTTTTACTCGAGCCAAAGTCTGAATTCCTGAAATTTTTAAGTTATTAAAATTAAATTCATTTAAACTTAAGCGGGTGCTCACATCGATTCCTTGAATCAATAGTCCATCATTAATAAAGGCCTTGGGTGCAGACGGCGCCACCACGGCTTGGGATTTTTCAATAGGTGTGGGTGACGCTTGTGAAATAAATGTAAATGCGGGTAAACTTAAATCTTGGGTGCCCACCACACTGAGTGGGCTTTGAAAAATATCTTTTAAATTTAATTTACCTTTTATTGCTAGTCGGGCCTGATAGGTGCCAGATTTTATAAACTTTCCCAATAAGGGGAATGACTCGGACAGTTTTTGCAAATTTAAATTTATCGCCTGGATATTCATATCAAAAGCTTCTTCGGGAGCCAAAGGCGGAGTTCCGTGAAATTGGATTTTGCCGGCAGCTAGAGAAAGTAAACCCTGTTTGATTTCCAATTTTTTATTATTTTTTTGAGCATTCATATCCAATGATAAAAGGTCCCCAGCCGATTTTTTAAAAAGGTCCTTTATTTTTATCGCCATTCCTGAAAGTTGGCTTTTAACTGAAACTTGTCCTTGTTCCACTTCCATTTTATTGATCACGCCGGAAGCTTTCACATCGACAAGAAAAGGACCCTCCACCTCGTTAGTTTCATTTTTCAAAGAAACTTTTCCACGTCCTTGGGAAAGCTCGAGTTTTTTAAGATCAATCTTTAAGTTTTTATAATCCTGCAAGGGCCCTGAAACAAAGACTTGTCCTTGGAGTGATCCCGACAGAGGTGATGAGGATAACATCGGGAAAAATGATTCAAAGCCAAGCAACGAAGGGGTGCTGAAGTCGAATGCTAAATTTGAATTTTGTTTAGGATCAAAAGTGCCAGCGACATTGGCATTCAAAGAATAAAATTTTAAATTTGCTTTTTTTATTTGAGTGACTTGATTCCAGGACAATTCGCCTTCGCTGCTTAAATTCACTCCGACATGTTTAAAAAATAACTCTTTGAATCTGATTTGAGTTTCTTTTAAATCCAGCTTCCAACTTAAAGTTGGAAAATAAAATAAACTTGATGCTCCACGGGCAAATTGAAATTGTCCAACACAAAAAGCTTTCAGAGGTCCATCTGCGGCTACCAAATCTTTTTCTAATCCATTTGAATAGTTAAGCTGAGCTTGAAAATCTTTAAGTTGAAAAGCCCCCGAAATATACAATGGCGCCTTTGAATTTTCCTGAATGGCTCTGACGTCGAAAGAGAGTGAACCACTCCATGATTTTAACGGAAATTCGGGAATATTAAGAGGGATTTTTGCAAGATCAGGAGTCATCGTCCTGGATTGAATTTGAAAGCCTTTTGTATTGAGATTAAAATGTCCCGAAATTAAGGATTCTATATTTAAAAATTTCGTGCGAAATCCTAAAAGATCGAATTGCCCATTTTTTAATTCAGTCTGGCCTTCAATGGATACGGGTGTGGAAACGCTAACTTGACCCATTTGAAGTATGGTATTGAAAGTTTGGGAAAATCGAATAGGGGAAGTTAAATTTTCCATTTCAATTCTTGTATTCCAATTGTTAAATCGGAAGGCTTCACTTTCGTCGGCATGAATTTCAAATTGTGTGTCTGAAATAGTAAAGATGAAAGATAAGTCTTTAAGTTGAGGCACGCGACTTTTAATTTCACTTAGGTTTTGTGGAAGAGGATAAGAGGGAGAGTTTTTCGCTGGGGCAGGCGCGGGAATGCTTGCCGTCGATGGAATTTTTTGAAAAATCAATTGTGCTTTTTTTATTTTAAATTTGATTTCAGGAAATAGTTTTTTTTCCTTAAAAGAAAATGATTTAATATCTAGGCTAGCTGAAATACGATCGATACTTCCTTGAATACCGTACTTTTTTGAATCGATTTGCAGTCCACTTAATTGAATTTCAAGAGGCCAAGAAATTGGCGCAGAAAGAATTTTAATCTTAACTTGGCCTTGTAGTTGTTGACTGGCTAATTCTTCAATTTTTGTTTTAAATTTGATGACACCATGGACGTCCCACCAGTACCAGGCGCCCAAGAAGGTAAACGCAGTTAAAATGCACAAAAGCCAAAAAAAACTTTTCAATCCCATTTCCTAAGACTGACAGAGCAGAAATAAATTGTCGATAATCGCTTCGACCTATTCGTCGTAATTTCCATTTTCGGAGGGCGATTTTTGTCTTTTTAAGTTATCCAGGGTCTCGCCCATGGATTGAAGTTCTTTTGTATAGGCTTCAAATACCAGATCCTCAATTTCAGTGCGGGTTTCTTTATTTAATGGGTGTGCGATGTCGCGGAATTGCCCATCCTTGCGTTTTTTACTAGGCATGGCTACAAAAAGACCATTGGGACCTTGAATGACTTTTAAATCCCTCACCACAAAACAATCATCAATTGTTATTGAAACATAAGCTTTAAGTCGATCTTCATTGACGGGGAAGACTTTCACTTCTGTCACTTTCATAGCGCATCCTTTGATTGCAATTCTAAAGTCGGCATCTATTGCTGCTAAGACTATAGTATACGAGGATTTCTATTATCGCTTAGGACTTTTGTCGATAAGATCAAAGTGAGACAACGATTGTCCTGTCCAAACAAATCCTATTATGAGGACGCGGTCTAATTGACTCATTTTTAGGCATCTAAGATCTAAGGCTTTGACATAAACCTCGGCTTTAAGCTTGTGTTCAAATTGCCGAAAAGAACCCATGGAAGTCGTGTCGCTTTCGAACCAAATCCTATGGCTCTTAGCTTCAAGCAATTTGCTGCTCTTTCTCACAAGCTTTTTTATTGGAAAAAAGCTAAGAAGACAAAACCGCAAATTTAAGAAACTCTTGGACTTGGTTCCTTGCACAATTTCTTGGATTTCGTCGGATTTAAAATATGTGGCTGTTAACAAAAGATTGGCCAGCATGATTGGTCTTAAAGCCGAAGAATTTACCGGGAAAAATTTGGGTTTCCGAGAAGGAGATAACGATTATCAGAAATTCGTTAAATCCATATTTAGCAGTACAGAAGAACAGGTCAGTTTCGAGTTTTCCGTAGAAACACGTCAGGGGAAGCGAGACATTTTATGTATTGCGAACAAAGTTGATGATGGAAGAGAAGCAACTATTATTGGTGTCGATATCACTCAACAAAAACAAACCGAAAAATCTTTAGTGGCTTCAGCAAGATTTGCCACTTTGGGTGAAATGGCCGGGGCCATTGGCCATGAAATTAATAACCCTCTGACCCTGATTGTTAATGACAATGAAGAATTGCGGATCATGCTCGAGGAAGGCACTTTTGATCCAACTAAAGCGAATGAACTGATCGCAAGAATCGATCGCACGTCGGTTAGAATATCAAAAATCGTCAAAGGATTAAAATCATTTGCTCGGGACGGAAGTAACGATCCCTTTTATTTGGTCGAACCGCAAGTTATCGTCGAAGAAACCTTGGAGCTTTGCAGTCAAAAGTTTAAAGCCAATGCGGTTGATTTAAATATAGATATTTCCGCTGGATGCAGTTCCTTTGAATGTCAAAAAGTTCAAGTGATTCAGGTTTTATTAAATTTATTGAACAATGCTTTTGATGCAGTCAAAGATTCGCCCCAACCTTGGGTGAAATTAGAAATCAATAGCACTGATGCGGCGATCTCGTTTTCGGTGACTGATTCTGGACAAAGAATTTCAGATGCTATTCAGAAAAAAATATTTCAACCATTTTTCACAACGAAAGAAATTGGCATTGGAACAGGCATGGGTCTTAATATTTCAAAAGGCATAGTGGAAAAACATCGTGGGACTATTTATCTTGATGTAAAGTCTTCAAATACAAAATTTATCGTGAATATTCCGTTGATCCAAAAATTAAAAAAAGTAAGTTAGTGTTTAGCTTGGCTAAATGAGTACAGGCGTTGCGCCGATTACACTTTTTTATTAAATGCGAATTGTCCCACCATGGCTTCGCAATAAACCGTGCCGTAAATAGATTTAAAAGGGACGGTAATCCCTTGCAATCCGGTTAAGTTGTATTCGCCAATGTTAGCGGAGGTAATAAGTAGAGTTTCTTGAACTTCCAATTTTGCATTTCGATTTTGAATAGCAGTCATGCGTCCCATGATTCCACTGGTAAAGTATTCAAGAACTTGAGCTTCCTCTTTTCGCAGGGCTCTTGAAAAATGTTGAAGTAAATCTTCGTCAGCACTGAAGGCAATCCAAGTCTTGATGGTGCCGATTGAAATTCGTACAGCAACAATTTTTCGGCCTTGAAAATCATTTCCACTTTTCTTAGCAACCGGAGATTGTCGCAACATTTCGAGCTTAAACATCTCTTTATAATAATCTTCCGTGGCACTCAGAAAAAGATTGAATATATGAACAGGAACGCGTTGATCGATGGGGCCCAGTTTAATTTGTTCGCGGACCATTTTAACCAGATCATTCACTTTGAAGGGCTTTTCAATCATAGTCAGATAAAGATAAAGCTCAGGTAGGGTGGCGTCAGGATAAGCTGTCACAACGATGATTGGGGTTTTGGCATTAAGTTCGCTTTGTTTGACAGCATGAATCACTTCTTGGCCTGTGCGTTTTGGCATATTCAAATCAGTGATGATGCAATCAAATTTTTGGTTTCTAAGCTTTTGGGTTGCTTCAATTCCGTCTTTGGCTTCCATTATTTTAAACTCTTCACGGGCATCAGTCAGAGTCTTCATTTTATCGGCAATAAGAGACCGAATTTCATCCTCATCATCGACGATAAGCAGCCAATGTTTTTTTCTTTCAGAATCCCCAGCTGAAGTCATGCTTAGTAGAATAACTGATTTTATTATGAAAGTAAGTCCAGTTTGAAAACGTGTGACATTTTATCGAAGCTAGGGAATAATGGCGGCCTTACGTTTATCCTTAAACTTATGAAGAGAAGTAAAAAATGATCCAAAAAACTAAAAAATACATATTTATATTTTTGGGAATATTTTTTTTAATCCTTGGTTTAATTGGCGCCGTGTTGCCATTATTGCCAACCACGCCCTTTTTAATACTGACGGCAATTTGTTTTAATCAGGGATCCGACAAGTTTCATCGTTGGCTTATGGAGCATCCCTTGTTGAGCCCTCCAATAAAAGATTGGCAAGAACGGCGAGCTATTCGAGTAAAATATAAAATTATGGCATCGACGATGATGTCTATCTCACTTTATTTTATCGTTTTTAACGAAAGAATCCCTATGGCAGGAAAAATTTCGGTTATTGGATTTCTTTTAATAGTTAATATTTATATTTGGACTCGCAACAGCAGATAGCTGTGCCAATTTAAATATTAATTCATTACACTCTTAAGCCATTCCGAATTGAACATGACATGCTTAATAGCTCCACGGAAGTTATAAGTGTAAGTCACATGGACATTGCCGTCTTTAGTTTTGATAATGGCTGGATAAGAGCAATCAAGACCATTTTCGAAATCCCATATTTTTTTAAACTTTTTGCCATCGGTCGAGTAGGCTAAACTCATAATACTTCGACTGGTCGAGCTGTCATTGAAGACCATCAGTATGGTATTTTCATTATATTTAATTGCATCGACCCCTGCATCTGGGTTGGGAAGGTTAGTTGCAGTCGTTGCACCCCAATATTTTTTCTTAAAATCAAATTCCGCGACAGCAATGTTGTCGTGCTTGTACATTCTCATATAGGCCAAGAGCTGATTCGGTTTATTCAGAACAAGACTGGGTTGGAGTTGGTTGTCTCCATTTATTGGCGTACAACTTTTCGAAACAAGCTTGCCCAATTTATGTTCAATTGTGCAGGTGTAACTGGTGTGGGAAAGCAATTCATGATACAAAGGAATCATAAAATGAGTGTCATCAATTTTGATGGGTTTATTTTTTCCCAGATTGCCAAAAAAACCTTTAAGCGATTTTGCTTTGCTCCAAGTTTTGCCAAAATCAGTTGATGTTTTGTAGTCCACATGAGCGGCACTCCAGCCATTAAAAAACATAATCGGAGTATAAAAAAGCCATACGATATTTTCACTATCCATATAAAGTGCAGCATTTCCCAAAGAGCGATATTTAAAAGGAGTTCCTGGCATTCGTTCTTTTTGAGCTACAGCGACAGTAGGTGATTGCCAAATAGAGTCGCTAGCACTTAATTTACGAGAACAATAAACTTGTACGTCGGGTGCTTTTTCCTGAGTTCCAGCGTACCAACAAGTTAGTAAATTTCCATCCGGAAGTTCTAAGATTGATGAGCCATGATTGGCGGGGAACAATCCCGGTGGAGAAACAAAATTTTCAAGATAAAGTGATTGAGCTTGGGCTGCCAAAGAGGACGAGAACACAATTGCAAATAAAAAGTAATATAATCTAAACATAGGTAGGCTCCTTGGCTGTGCTGGAATTTGTTCCTTCAGAAGATATTCTAGCATAGCGGTGGATGTTTCCAATAGGATGAGTCTTAATTGAAAATAGGGCGGTCTAGTTTTTTATTTACAGACTATTGTCGGTTTCAATATCACGGGCGATTTCGATTAGAGCGTTCAGCGCATCGGTAACTGTAAAAATTCCAAGGAACTGATCATTCTCGTCATTTACAATGACGCTGCCAATTTTATTTTTAGACATCACAAAAGCGGCCTCATCCAAAGGTGTCTCTGCATTTACCGTAACAGGGTTTGTGCGCATAATGTCGCTGGCACGAATCATCATTTTTTCTTTGGTATTAAGACTGGTCACAACCTTCATATCGCGTTCGCTAATTATTCCAATCACTCGAGTTCCCCTGATGATCGGAAGATGGCGAATGCCATTTTTCTTCATAAGAACATTCAGATCATCAATCAAGGAATCTTCAGTCGCGGTGATGGGATTTGGTGTGGTGAATTCTTCTACGGGGACTCGTAATTTACTCATATGATTTCTCCCTGTTGTAAAGAAAATATCCTGCGGACACAATGAAGTACGCGGACCCGCCGAAGTCAATAAAAACAGGTCTGCGTCAGACCAATTCAATCTATTCTAAATCTAGGATCTTATTCAAACGATCTTGAATAGAAATAATATCGGAATCTGACATTTTTCTTTGTTGAGCAATTTCTAACGCTTTTTTGAATGCTTTTCCTGATTCAGATTTTTCATCTTGATAACTTTGATTGATCTCTTTGCGATGAAGCGCCCAACTTTCAAAAATATCGCCGACGGCGTAGTAGCTCCACACAACTTTATTTTCATGGGGGCCAGTTAAGGATTCATACTCGATCCAGGAATCCAAGGATTTAAAAATACTATCCGTAGATTCTTTGAATCTCTTTTGTGCACTGTAGGTGCTAGCTAAATTATTATCGGTAATTCCTAAACATCGTGCGCGCTCAATTGGATTCTGCACGTTTAAAGCGGCGTCCCTAGAAATCAACAGCCAAAACTCAGAAAGTTTAAGATCTTTTAAGTAATAAGAATCGACGTCTACACTGATGGCCGCATCATGAATTTCTAAAGAGCTGCCATACTGAACCATATAATGATACCTGGCGCTGTGGTAAAAGTAGGCTTTCTCAAAATCTTTATTTTTTCGATAAATCCAGCCTATTTTTTTCAGAGCTAAACCCGCCAATCGATACAAATCCCGATCCATTTCTATAAAACGGTGTTTAACAGAGTCATAAACTTTTTGTAATTCAACAAGAGCGTTGACGTCTTGATCTTCTTTGATTTTTAACAAGCCTTGAAAATAATTGAGCCAATGAATTTCGCTGGGATTATTGGCTTTTAGCTTTGTGAAGGCCTGTCTAAGCTCGGTCAAAGACAAAGTTTCAGCAAGATCTAAAAATTCACGAAATTGCGAATTTTGTGGATGAACGTCGCCATCGTAATTTGTCATATTTTTTGATCCTTTGATCGCCTTGCGCGAAAATGTCCCAAGTTATCTAAAATATAAAAAATAAAACTGAGAGCCATGATCGATGGAGCTAAAAAATTTACCAATGGAATATAAATCAACAGGCCAGTGGAAATAGCCAATATCCAAAGGCGAATTCGATGTTCTTTTTGGAAGGCTTTAATTTCTTCAGCGCTGGCCAAATCTTGAAGAACATCAAAAGGAAAAATCTTTTGAGACAAATAGGCATTCAGAATTAATGAGATAAAAATTGGAACTCCGGGAATTAAAAATAAGGGTGAACAAAGAAGGATCAGAATCAAAAACAGGACTGTCGCCTTGATGCTGTTTTTAATGCTGGACTTAAGATTACTCTCGGTATGTAAGGGCAGTTCAGGATGGTAACGATTGCGCAATACAGGAACTAAGAGGGGAACTAAAATGATCGAGGTCAAAATGACGGTGATGACATAAATTGCGATTAGAACGTTGAGGAAAAAAAGAAATCCGGCCATAAATATCATAAAGCTTGAGCCATCGCTGCCGAATAATGAAAAAATCCACGTAAAGCTTTGCGCAAACCATTCAATGCTGTTGATGGAATTTAAAATCCAATGAGTGAAATCTGTCCAAAAAAAGATTAAACAAAATAAGCCAATAAATAATGAAAATAAAAAAGGCACAAGAACACGAAGAAAAATTCCTGGTTGAGTTAAAGACAGCAAGGCTTTTTGTATCGAAAAAAGTACGCTTACTATTCCTGGATTTTGAGAGGATAATGATTCTTTGGAATTCAGACAAAATCTCCTTGTGACTTTATCTGATTTCCTGCTCAACAAAAAGTCAATGAATCCCGAGGACACGCCCTAGAAAACATCAATTCTTCGTGATTTAAAAGCGGATTGGTCTAACGGGACCGCGAACAGGAGTTCTTACATTGCCGTCGCCAGGGTATCTGGGGGGACGATCAGGATCAGGATTGCGATCACGACCTGGCGAGTTCGCGCCGCATTTTCTCCACTCGACCGAGAAATGTTGGCGAATACTTGTATCGGCAGAATCTAAACTAATTTGCGCAATGCTTCGATCCGTTGAGCGCGGAAAGTATTGTACAGCAAGTTGTGAAAGGAGTTGAATTTTTTGACTAGTTTGACCGCAAGTTGACCAAGTTAATTTTGCATCACTTTGTTCAATATGCACAGTGTAGTCTGTATTTTGTTCCCCTTGAAAACTAGCTTCTCGCATTGAGCTAATCAATTGGTTGGGAGCAACATAAGTAAATCGGTGAAAGGCCCAGGCGCTGGAAGGAATTGCCATAAAACCTCGGTAATCAACAGCTTTAAATGCAAATTGCCAATCCCTTGGGAGATTCATGTCCATGAAAACCTGACAATTTTTTTTGGCTTGCAACAAGGTGGGATTTGCACTTCCTTCGCCAATTTCGACCGAATAATTATCAAATAAAATACTGAGATCTTTTGCATCGGGAGATAAACTCACAGTTGCGGTGGTTTCTTCACAACCACTGCCTTGTAATTGCACCGCTGAAATAATGGCCTCATCCGGAGAGCTTTGAGCTTCAGCAAGAATGCTTGCAAGTATGATTGTTAATACAGAAATAAAAAGTATGGATTGAGATGGCTTCATGGTTTTTCCCCCGTTTAATTAACTTACATTGTGGCAAAGCAAGGTTGGGGCCAGGCGTTTTGGGGCCTTAGCGACACCACTTTTAGGTACCAGGTCCTGTTTGTCGAATTGGCACAAACCTGGCTTATCGGTTTAAAGCTTGGACTTCATCGACAATGAGACTTCCATTCGAGGATCGTTCTTTCTCCACCTGCTTTACATCTTGTTTTCAAAGCCAATAAAGAATGTCTGCGTGGAGGACTTCGTACCTACCGAAGATATTTTCTTATTCAAAAAATCGTGGATCGTTATGCGCAAAAATTCTTTGTTAAAATTGAACAAATTTCTATTCAAA
>ERZ1292625.1386-Hain-H41-01um-R1-1386-length-29225-cov-5_pt1 | contig 29225 bp, 45 predicted proteins | sample MGYA00564400_ERZ1292625 | MGnify/ENA primary metagenome ERZ1292625 (study PRJEB36523, sample SAMEA6512639) | groundwater metagenome | collected 2019-01-08 | study: AquaDiva: Metagenomics assemblies of 32 groundwater samples | reverse complement strand
CTCGCGAGCGACCCGCTAGCGCCGCATGAGACAAGGACCCGTGAAATTCTCACAGTGGGAGCGGGCCCCACGCTGGCTCCGATGCGTCCCCCCCAGTGAAACACCATTGCCAACGTGGGACCCACCCCACCGGGGGCTATCAGGCTGTGCTTGCTCGCCGCTTGGCGAGCCTGAACTCGATCTCATGCGCGATCGCCTTCTCGAACGTGCTGCGCGCCACGTCCCCGAGGTTGGCGATCACCTTCGGATCGTCGAGGTACTGGACCACCGAGATCCCGAACAGCGAACGGATCGGCAGCCTCGGGCTGAGCGTACGCTCCCCCCGCAGGGAGCGGGTGAAGACGTGGCGTGCGCCGAAGGCACCCAGCTCAATGAAGGCGTGCCGTATGACCTTGCGTGCGCCCTTACGCTTGACCTTGACGCTCACCCCTGCACGGGTCTCGCGCGCGCCGAACTGAAGGAGTGGTGCGGGCCTGGGTGCAACGTCGATGATGGCCTGCAGGTCGCGCGAGGTCGCGCGCCGCAGGGTGATCAGCTTGTTCACGTCCCCGGCCTTGAGGTTCAGCTCTTCACGCACCGAGCGCTGTGCGCGCGTGCGGACGGCTGTGCCTGCACGGTTCAAGCTCTTCGCCAGGGCGGGCCGCATCTCGCGGCCGAGTTCTTCGAGGTCGCGCAGCACGGCGCCGAGGTTCCACTCGACTGCTGCCATGCGCGACCCCTCTGGAAGCGGTCGTGCCCGGCCCGCTGAACGTCAACGGACCGGGCACGTTTGGGGAGTGAGAGTTTGCCCAACCTCAGATCCCGGCTCGGCTGGCGGCCTTCCGGGTGGCGCGCGTTGTGTCCAGCAGACACGGTGCGCACGATGACCGGCAGTATGCAGGTCGCGGTCGATGTTTCAACGCACCGTGGTCCCACTTGTGCCGACGTGTGCCAGAAATCGAGCGTTTTCAGGCGATCTCGGGGTTCCAGAGCTCGCGCTCAGGGATCCAATAGCGTGGGTTTCCGCGTGATCCAGTGATTCGACAGCGGACCAGGCCGAGCGCACACCAGCGCCGTACCGTTCTTGGATGACGGCCGATCGCCCGCGCGAACGCCGCCGGGGTCAGTTCACGTGCGGCGCCTGGGCTTCGTGGTGGACTCATACCAGGCATGGAATTCGCGAGCATTGAGGATCGCCCCACCGGCACCGAGACGCACGAGTCCGATGCTGTAGACCTTGGCACGGTCGACCATCTGCTCGCGCGTCAGATTGAACAGCTTGGCCGCCTCAGTGAGCGACACGAACTCGTGCTTCAAGTCCTCGCAGGCGAGCTGCTCGCACCGCAGGCGTGATTCGTCTTCTTCCGCCCAGCGATCGGCGACGGACCGCTTCTTTTCCGGTTCTAGTTCTGACTCCACCAGCGGTAGGAGCTTCCAGAGGATCACTCCCGTTCGCTGGCACGCTTGGCGTAGGTTCTTGGTGACAGCGTCGGCGCGTACAGCTAGCACGAGGGCGGGATCGGTGTCGAAAGCCGTCCGGTAGAGGTGAAGCTGCCCAATCCCGCGCGAAGCGTCGGCAACCTTGACCTCGACCAAGGCCGAGCACGGATCGGCCCCATCGTCCCACACGAACAGGTCGACGTAGCCAGTCGTTCCCGCCCTGAACTCCGTCTGGACCTGCAGGCTGCGGGACCGCAGTGCGCGGCGCAGTCTTGCTTGTAGCTCGTCCTCGCTCGGCTTCTCGCCTCGCACAGGGATCGGCACGGTGCGCTCAGCGAACGCGAGGATTAGTTTCCGCAACTTCACAGGTGCACGCCACGCTGGAACGCCACCTGCCTCGTGCGGTCCCGCGCCTGCCGGATCCACGACTTCACCCGGTAGAACGAGAGCGGCTTCGGCACGCCGTGGAGTATGCCGTGCGCCTCTAGGCCGAGCATGAGGTGCGCGACCTGGTCCTGGTGCACGCCCAGGGTCGGCGTTGCACGTGCCGCTCCACGGGTGTCCGGGAAGAGCGCCTCAACGCTCGGGCCTGGGTGCAGCCGATAGATCGACCACGCGATGAAGGCCCAGGGTAGTTCACGGTCGACCTGGTCCAGCACGCGGCCGAAGTCGACCATGCGTGCGTAGAGCGGGCTCTGGCGCCAGCGCGTGCCGCCGGAGCGCCGGCCTTCCTCGTTGACACCGAGCTCGGCAGGCTCGGTGGTCCAGGGCTTGCGGCAGACGGAGCACTTCCAGCCATCGGCCTCCCGGTGCGGATGACCGGTGCAGCTCTTTGTGCGGGTGCACTTCGTCTCAAGGATCTCTCCGAACTGCATGCTCAGGCGCTGCGCGCGCGCGCTGCCGAGCAGTGTGAGCGCTTCGGCGTATCCGAGCAACAAGCTATCTGGGCTGATCGTCATCCATCCACCCGCTCAAGTTCCGAGGTCGTGCTGAAGCGCTTGATGTGTGTGAAGACCGCTTGCCTGAGCTGCGACCTCGGAATCGGAGCGCGCCGCATGACCCTATGAATGGAGTCCAGGGTATGGTTGAGCTGGCGCGCCGAGCGTGAACGGAAGCGTGGACTGCATCAGCAGACGGAGCTTCGGCGCGCCAGCATGACCACCACTTCGGGATGCAGAGGAATGCTGAGCTTTGGCGCGCCATCAGTGGACCGCGCCGGCAGTCGCGTGACCTTCCAGAAGGGCTGCAGCTTGGAACAGAGCTGACGTCCGGCGCGGCTTTGCATCATCAGCGCGATCAGGGTTCCAGGCTAACCACAGATCCACGAGACACTGCTTCGTCATCCAGCGCTTCGCCCTCCGGTCGATGTGCCCCTTCGATACGTACGCGTGCCGGTCCGTCGGCTTCATCTTCGCGATCTTCGCCGCCTCGATCACCGTCAGGCCCTGGGCTACCGCCTTAGCGATCTCGTACGCCTTCCGCTCGCGGTATAGGTCAGCGTAGGCACCGCCCGCCTTGACGAGGCACTCACCGAGGTTCCAGACGATCGCGCGGCGGTTCGCGTTGTAGCCCATGGCGATCGCCAGCTCTTTGTCGGTGGTCTTCCGCTGGATCTGCCCCTGCACGATCCCGACCCCAAGCCGCTTCCACAGCTTGCCAGGGGCGGAGTACAGCGACAGGTCACCAGCCTCGCCGACGATCTGCCCGAGCATCAGATCGCCGAAGCCAACCGTCGCCTTGACCCACGGCCAGACAGGGAGCTGGCGGGCTAGCGCGCGCAGTTCTTTCTCGTACGCCTTCCGCAGCTTCTTTGGGTGCTCGCGCATCAGGAAGAACGACGCGAGATGCGACGCCGCGATCTCGAAGCGCGGCGGGAGCACCTCGGGCTGCTTGCCTTTGCGCGCGGCTTCGCACGCATCGAACAGTGCGGCAGCACGCGCGAGTTCGTCGCTGCTGAGGGTTCGTGCGACGTTAGGCGGGGTCGCCAAGCGACGGCAGATCGCCTTCATCCACAGCGTCGTGGTCTTCTCGGCGCGGTGATTGTCCACGCGGAAGCGGTGCTTCTGCTTGATCGCCTCGATCAGGGCTACATCGACTTGCATGGCATTTCCCTTGCGTTTTGAAATGCGCCGCTCGCGTGACCACGACTCTGGGTTGCATCGATCAACTGAGCTGAGCGGCGTGCGCCGGCTGACGCCTTCATAGGAGTTCAGGTTTTCGGTGAGCTCGGCGCATCCATCTGCTTGACCTCCGCATCGACGTCCTGCCACATCGAAACGAGCTGCTCCTCGCGCAGCACGTCGCCGACCGTGCTGCCTTCCGGCATCTCCTTCGCGATACGCTCCAGCCAGAGCTGCTTGGCGAGATTCGAGAGCACATTCCCGCGGTGCAGTTCTGACTGCTCGACCACGTCCTCGCGCGTTGCCTTGCGCATCGGTAGACCGCCGCGCAACGGATAGTCCATCATGCTACGGACGGCCGTCACGACCAAGCCGAGGTCGCCCCTCGCTTGGGGGCCAGGTGTTGCAGCGTCAATGATTGCGAGGCGGCTGCGACGCATCGCCAGCTCGATCGCCTCGTGCGCCGCCTGGTCAATGAGCGTGGCGACCACGGAGCGATACAGCGCGCGATCGCGCTGCAGCTTCTGCACGAAGATCCGCCGCGCGCCCTCGCACCGGCCATCCGCTTGCTTCAAGCACTCATGTGCGAGCGTGTTGATGCGCTCTCCGGGAGTTGACTCTGCTTCCTTCGCCTTCGCTTTCATTGTGTCCTCCTGTTGTGCGTGTGGGGGTCGCCGCTGACGCGACTCATGGGTTCAAAATCCTTCGTTGAGCTAGCGACTATGGATCGAAACGCCGGCGCTGAATGCATGAGAGGTCTGCACTACAACTTCGAGCTACCGGCGAGAGGGCGAGAGGGCGCGCGCTGACTCCGCCTCGGGGTTGCAAGCGTGCAAGTGAGCTACGCGCCATCAACGTTACGACGCCTCCGCCGCTGTGACGTTCTCCGCCTCATCCGCAACCGCGAGCAGCTCGTTCGAGAGCGTGCGCGCCTGCGCGGGCGTCAGCCGGAACCACCACCCGGGAGCGCCGATCCACACGAAGCCCGAGTGCACCACGACGACTGGAAGCTGCGCGCGTTTGCTCATGCGCCTACGAGATCCTCGCTCACGGGCAGCATCGACATCTGCGCCTCGTCCGGCGTCAGCGGCCGGCTGAAGTAGACCTCGCTGCTGTCGGTGCGCACGAACAGGATCGCGCGCAGCTCGTAGTCCGCTTGCACCTCGATCTCGATGTCGCGGAGCTCCTCGCCGCGCTCGACGCTGCGCAGGAGCTCGCGCCCTTCGCTCTCCAGCTCAGCGATCCGTTGCTTCTGCTCCTTGCGGTATTCGTCGAGCACCCCTTGGGCGCGATCCGCCTCGCCGAGCAGCTCGGCCGCGCGATGGCTGCGCTCCAGGATCTCGCCGTCGGTCAGCTTGACTGGCAGCGGTCGGGTCTCGGTGCGGAGCAGTCGAGTCGTCATGGCGTGGCCTTTCGTGGGTGCGGGTTGCGAGGAGCGGGGGCTGGCGGTCGAGCAGGATCCAGTCGCCTTTGGGGCGGAGCGGGCGGCGGGTCATGGGGCGCGCTCGGCGAGGCGATCGACCAGGTGCTCGAGGCGCGGATCGATCTTGGGAGGTTCGATCTCTGGAGGTGCGGTCACGAGACGTTTCGGCCGCTCGGCGAGGACCCCGTCGATCAGTGACTGCAGCGATCCGCGGGTGCGGCTGAGGTACCGGATCTCGGACGGCGTGAGGTCGCTGCAGAGCTCGAGCGCCTGCACGGCTCGATCGCTTGCTTCGTCATCGACTCCGGCCGCACGGGCTCGCTCGCGCAACAAGCGTCTCGGGCTCCGGTTCCGACCCTCCAGATCAGCCCCCCCAGTTTGGGGGGGTTGGGGGGGATGCGGATGCGGATGCGGATGCGGATGCGGAGGGGGCAGAAGTGCTGGAGGTTGAGCCCCCAGTGCGTCCCTGGGTCCGGGTCTGTCGTATTGGAATTTCGCGAACTTAGGCCAGTGAATCTCGGTGTCACTGCCTTGCTCGTGCACTGTAAGCGAGACACGAACGGCCAGCTCTTGCAGCACTCGTCGAGCACGAGCAAGCGACTTACAGCCCGTAACCATCTCGGTGGCAGCCTGTGACAGAACGGCTTTTGGGGCATCTTGGAGGGTCCGACCCTCCCTCGCCCAGCGGGTGTTGAGGTACGCCAAGAGGCGCACGAAGGTGGCCATGACGTCGTTGCTCCAGCTCTCATGGAGCACGCTGTCCGCGACTTTGAAGTAGTGCTTTCTCGGCGTGGCCAACCTCTCACCTTCTCACTGCGCGCCCCCCCCGGCGCGGCTCTATTCCGTCTCGCTCCCGCACAGCAGCCTGTGCTTGATCTCCTCGACCCGGCGCATGGCAGGCAGCTCCCGCACGGGCACCATGCGGCCTCGTGCGAAGAGCCACCACTCCACGCCGTCGTGCTCGACGGGTACGTCTCGCCGCACGCGCGGGCCGAGCGGGAAAAGTTCGAGCTGCATGCTGCTAGTACCCGACCAACGGTTTACATTCCCAGCCTTCGTCATAGAACGTGTCCCGGTGGCACTCAGGGGACGGATACAGCACGTTCGACGGCTTGCAGTAGGCGGCCAGCGGCTCCATGAGCTTCGAGCGGAACTCGTGCTCGACGATGGGCTCGTCGTGGCAGAGCTGGGCGCCGGAGTAGTACGGAGGCCAGCAGTCGGTCGGCGCTTCAAATACGTAGCCAGAGTCATTCACGTGGCCCTCAAGCTGCGAGGCGGTGCACTCCGGCAGGCACGGCACGGCCGCAAGGATGCACGTGCAAATGAACACCACCGGCACCAGCGGCATCATGCTCTGATGCCTATAGCTTCCAGGGCCTCTGCAACGCTGTAGACGCAAGCCACGGGAGCCCTGCCGGCCAGAAGCTGCTGCTCAAGCGAGAGCTTGCCGCCCTTCGACTTCACTTCGAGGCTTAGCCAGCGTCCCTGCCACGACACGAACAGGTCCGGTGCGCCCACCACCCCAGAGCCAAGGGGTACGTCATGGAGCATCGTCTCGTCGTAGAACGCGATCTCAAGCAGTTCCTGTCGCCGAAGGCGATCGTTCACCATCTCGATGGCAACCCGCGGAACAACGAACTGTCGAACCTGCGCGTCATGTCGAAGACGGAGCATGATCGCCTTCATCGCGCCCTCAGATCGGAGGCAAAAGGCAAGACCTCCTGACTCAGGCGGCGGGCCGCGATTTCACAATATTGTTCCTCTATCTCGATTCCGATGGCTCTGCGGCCGAGATCCTTGGCGGCCGCGAGCGTGGTTCCAGAGCCCATGAATGGATCGAGCACAAGGTCGCCCCGCTCGCTGTGTAGCCGTACAAACAAGCCCATCAGACTCAGCGGCTTCGGTGTTGGATGGTCATCGGCGGCCGGTTTGATGCCGGGAATCCTGACTACGTTGGCCTGGCTTGACCCGCCAAACCAATGCCCAGCGGCCCCAGGCTTTTCGGCGACTAGCATCAGCTCGTAGTTCCGGCGGTAATGCCATCCCATTCCAAGCCCACCCTTATCCCAGACAACCGCTTGCTTGAAACCGATCGCCTCATCCATCCAGAGCGACCACCGCGCGAATTGCGGGTCGGGGCCGCCGCCGCCGCCGCAGCAGCAGCAGCAGCAGCCAGGCTTGAGCAAGCGACCGCTTTCGCCGAAGGCCCAGCGCACGAGGTCGTTCGCCTCCGGCCCATCGTTAGCAATGGGCCTCGCCTCTCCACGCACGAGCTGCCCGCGCCGATGGATACCCAGCGCCTCTTCCCACCTGTGCGCCAGATCGCCGTTGTTGTTGTTGTGACCGTATGGCGGGTCCATCAACACAAGGTCGAATGATGTGGCCGGGAAGGTGGGCAGAATCTCCCGGCAGTCCCCGTGGATGATGCAGCAATGGTCGTCTAGGTAGTACGGTCTAATCCCCGTGGGCGGCCATGTGGCAACGGCGGCAGAGCGGGATGACGTTTCCATGCTGGTTGTTGAGCGGGTTTTCGTCGATGTGGTGCCGGTCGATCCTGATTCCGGCCCTCCCACATCGAGAGCAAGCTGTTGCGGAGAACCGACGCGCAGCGCGTTTTCGTCCTTCTCGAACATCGGCTACGCCATCGCCTTTCCAGGCGTGGTGATCTGTTCCCCAGCGAGTGCGCTTAGCCACGTGCGCGGCAGACTGCCGGTAGCCTGACTTTGGACCAGGCTTCTCGCGTGGGACCCCTTCGCCGCGCTTTCTTGCCCTGTATCTCCGAGCTCGCTCGTTCGCGTCCATGCGTCACAGTCTATCACGGATAGAATCGTCACGCCGCCGTGCTCGTAGTAAGGCTTCACTTCGCGACCCTCGCCGCGTAGAGGCGCACGGCTCCGGCGGCGTGCGCCTGGGTGAGCAGCTCAAGCAGCTCGGCGAGCGGGATCTTCGTACGGCCCGAGAGGTGACGGACCTCGACAACCTCTTCGGTTCGCAGGTACTCGAGCAGCAGGCGACACTCGTCGGTGACGGGCACAATGGCGGGCGCCGCCTCGCCGGCGAGCTTGCTCGCCTTGGTGCGCCAGCCTTTCGCGGGCTCGGTCATAGCGGCGGCACCGTGTGGACTACGACAAGCTCGGGCGGCTCGCTGCCCTCTGAGAGCGGCTCGAATGTCGCTGATTCGACGAGGACCGAGAACGCACCGGCGGTGACGTCCGACCGAGTGCGCACCACATCGACGCAGTGCAGATCCGGAGGAACATTGCTGCTCGCCGCGCGCATCTGCCCTCGGAGAAAGGCATTGAGGATGCCCAGCGAGACCCGCACGATCCGGTATCTGCGCCCTGAGATGTTCCATACCGGCTCGCCGGCCAAATCAGTCAGCGGCCAGTCCCGCGCGGGCTCGGTCATAACCGTCTCCGCTCCTCGTCTTCCGCTTTCGCCGCGGAAGCGATGCCGGCCACCACGGCAGCCAGGAGCATCCCGACAGCGAGCAGGAGCGCCCCCCCCTGCCATCCGGTCACCGACGCGACCCGTACCGGACCCGAGCAGCACGGCGCCCGTGTACAAGGCAACGGCGAGCTGCGCAACCGCGCGCGGCGTCATGCCTGCCGCTCCTCGACGACGACGACGGTCTTCCCTTGGCGCGGCGGCGCGCGAAACCAGTCGTACTCGCGCGTGATGTGCATAGGCGAGTCATCCACGATCACCAGCCCGATCAAACCGTCGATTAACGGTTTCGCCGCGGCCACCTGGTTGTCGGCGTCGGGTTGGACCGACGAGAAGCGCACGACCTTGACGTGGGCGCGCGCGAGCGGTGCGGGAGGCAATCCCATGGCGCGAGCGGTGAGGCCGACCCACTCGCGCCACTGCTTGTCGTGCTTGCGTCGGCGCGCCCAGTGGCCCCAGGTGCCGGACTGGAGATGCGGGAGGGCCGGGAGCTCGATCACGAGACGATACGGCGCAGGCGGGGACGCCACGAGCAGAGGCGCGACGGGGCGCATGGGCTACTCGAGGCCCGGGCCGTTCGCTGGCTGGGCCTGGGGCTGGGCATCCTTGACCAGTGCCAGCTCATCGTAGATCCGCAGCAGCACGTCTACTCGCCTGTGGACGGGTATCGCGTCCAGAGCGCGCTCGATCTTGCGGGTAGCGGTGAGCTCCGCGCGTAGCTGCGCCTCGGTTCCACTGATCTCTCGGACTCGCTTCATGTTCCCCTCCATCACTGCACCTCCGGCAGCTTCACCGGCGGCTGACCGACCTTCTCTTGCGGCGCGGGCTTCGGCTGCGCTTCCTGCTCCGCCTTCTTCTGCGCCTTCTGGTACGCATCGAGCGCCACATAGTCGAGGCCCGAGCCCGTCGGGCAGAAGCTGAAGGTGTCGTCGGGCAGCAAACAGCAGACGCCGGTCTGCGGCGCGAACTTGGCGGCCTCGGTCACGCGCCACCAGGCGGCGGGATCGGAGGTATCGACGGTGCGCACGAGATCGCGCCAGGCTTCCGCTTGGCAGCCGAACATCGGGCCCACGATGGGCGCGCTCCGGGTCGGTTGCAGTGTGGCGCAGCCCGCGAGCGCGAGCGTGGCGAGCAGTCCAGGGTAGCGTATCACTGCTCCGCCAGGGTCAGGTCGAGGTAGTAGTCGTGGCCGACGCCGAACGTGCCATCGAGAACCGTGCCTACCTTCAGGCTGCCTGATGGCGTCGCGGCGAAGAAGTTGGCGTTCTCAGCCGACCCTTCGTCCGACACCGCGTGGAATTCATACTCGTATAGGAAGCCTTCCTCGTGCTTCCAATGTGGACGCTGGGTCTTCGCTACGCAGCGGAACTTACAGCGGACTGACATCTCATCCTCCTTCTGGATACAGGTGCTCGCTCATCGCGCGTGCCTCGGAAGCAGCGGCTCGCACGTGTAGCAGCCAGCGCCTCCGTCCGTGCACTGGACCTCGAAACACGTCACAGCACTCCCGGAACGCTCGATAGCCTGATCGGCCAGACCGAGAAGATCGTCCGGCCGCGGCGCGGGCTCGCAGCCGAGTACGACCCAGATCCAGGCGCCGGCGATCAGCAGGCAGAGGATGGCGGCACGCGCGAGGTCGGCACGCTTCACCTCGCCACCTCCGTCGTCGTCGTCGTCGTTCCGTCCCAGAAGATGATTGAGCCGCCATCATCGAAGGTGATCGTGGCGTTTCCGTGGTCGTCGGTCGTGATCTCGCTGTCGCGTGGCGCTGGCTCAGGGCGCTCGACGCGCGGCCGCCAGAGGTCGATGCGGAACGGGCCCGCGATGCGCTCGCACGAGTCGCTCGGGCGGTACTCGGCGAGCTCGAGCTTGTAGGCCACGTCATCGACGGAGCGCGGATACAGCGCATCGTCGGCAGCGCCGGCCTTCGGTGCCTCGAGCACCGTGCCCCAGCCGAAGGTGCCGACGCAGAGCCAGGCGTAGAAGACGAGCGTCTGGGTCACGGCGCGCCCTCGTCCGCGAACTCCTCCGGCTGCTCGACGATGCGCTGCGTCCAGGTCGTCGTGCAGCGCAGCGCACCCTCCGGAGTCGTGTCGCATAGCTTCGAGCTGTCGGTGATCTGGAGGTCGTCCCGCGCGCAGAGGGCGTAGCGCCGTGCTGCTCGGGGGGGTGAGCATGGCTGCAGCGTCGCATTGGAGGGAGTCAAGGCTCCCAGGCGCGGGTTCCCCGCTCGCGGCAGTACGATGCGGGCACCAGTGAACGCATCCGCTACGGCGGAGCGAGGGAGGTGTGTAATGACGCCTGAACAGCGAGAGGCGTCCGAACGCTTCGGGCAGCTCGTAACCGGGTTACTGACCGTGCTCTCCGTGGTCACGCGCACCATCGCCGATGCGTCGCCGGAGATGCGCGCAGCGATCCTTGCCGGGCTCGATGAGGTTGAGGCCGTCCTGATCGCCACCGGCGGCGGGATGGGGCTCACTGCGGTGGCCTCGGTGAGAGAAGTCGTTCTAGGTTCGCCTCGATCTGGGCCACGAAGCCCAGAGGGAGGATCAGTTCCCCCGCCCTTGACGCGAGAAGAGCTGCGTGCGCTGCTTCGAGTCGTGCGATCCGACGATGCAGGCGAGCCGTGACCACCAGCAAGATCACGACGGACGCCTGGAGCAGCACCAGCGCCGTCATGCGGCGCCTCGGTTGGTGGCGCCCTGCTCTTCCGCGTCCTCGACACTGGCTGGTGTCGGGGAGCCATTGCGGATCCCTCGCAACGCACGTCGCGACGCCTTGCTCAGCGGCAGTTCATCCGCTGCAACCTCTCCGCCCGTCGCTTGTTCGATCCGGAGGGCGAGGGCGAGGCTGGCAGTGCGGCTATGTGTCCCACTGATCTGAATCCGCTGGATCGTTGCCGGGGAAACACCGAGTAGGCGGGCGAACGCCGAATCGGTGAGATCCCGGGCCTTGAGGTACGCGCCAAGCTTCACGGCGCGCCATTTTACCTATTGGTAACCACCGGTCAAGAGGTGGTTGCCGAGAGATCGCGCGCGCGGGACGGTGCGCTTGGTGCTCTCGGACGATTTCCGCAAATGGCTCGTGGAGTTGCTGGAGAAACCTCCATACAACGGGAACCGCTCCCTGCTGGCCCGGCACCTCGGCGTCCACCCGAATTGGGTGTGGAGGCTCCAGAAGGGGTACGAGGGCGGCCCGGAAGGGAAAAAGAAGGGGCGCAAGGGCGAGCCGGCAGCCAAGCCTCCCCGCCGCCCCCGCGAAGGGCTCGCCGGCGCCCTCCCGAAAAAAGCACTTGACGTAGTTTTACCACTTGGTAATCTCGCCTCCGTTCACAGGAGGACGAGATGCCCAAGCGCCCCACCCGCCTCGCACAGCAGCGGCGCCCGAGCGCAGCGAAGCCGCGAACCCGCCTGCGCCAGATCGTGGTTCGCTCGCGCGTGCTCGGCGAGATCGATGGCCTGGGCGATCTACTCGCGGAGCTTCCGGCTCAGCTTCGCGATTTCTTTGCTGAGCACCTTCTCGACGCTCGCACGCGCGCGGCGCTCCTCCGCGTCGACGATCGCGGAAAGCGGAAAGCGCGCGTCGCACGCAGCGCAGATCGCCACATCATCGACGTTCGGTTCCGGGGTCTGGAGCTGTTCATGGCCGCAGTTCGGGCAACGCGGCGATACCTCGATTTCCACGATCGGTCCTCCTGCTCGGTAGAGCGAGCGGTGGATCGCGGGCCGGCTGGATCCACCCAGCCGGTCCGCACCGACCCCATCGTCGGACGCCGCGCGTCCGCTCGCAAGTAGGAGAACGACATGGTCCGCAAGTCCACTCGACGCCGCGCCGCCCCGAAGCGGCGATTGTCCGAGAAGGGCCGGAAGGCGATCAGCCGAGCGGCGAAGCGTCGCTGGCGCGCCTACCGCGCTGCGCAGCGCCGGAGCGCGCGATGAGCGCCGCCGAGAAGTCCGGGGCGCAGTGCGACGCGCACGCCGCCGGCGCGCCGCGCCTGCGCATGACCGAAAACGACGGGCTCTATCTTGGCGACGCGCACATCGGTTTCGTGCACATCTTCTCGCTCGACGGCGAGATCGAGATTCCCGAGGCCGATCAGGTGGAGCGCGAGAAGCGGGTACAAGCCGCTATCAACGCACACGACGCGCTGGTCGCTGCGCTGCGCGAGCTAGCCGACGCAAACCTTACGGAGATCGTCCGCTACTACAACGCACACGGCGATTCCGCCCCCTCTGCCATCTTCTTCGCACAAGAGCAGGTCCGCAACGTGCTCGCCGAGCTGACGCCATGACGCGCGCCGCCCCTGGAATCCTGCATCTCGGCGAGAGCATCCGCCGCAACATCGTCGCGAGCTGCGACCACCGCATCCGCACGCGGGAACGCATGACATGGGACCCGGCCAGGGTCACCTGCCAGCGGTGTCGGCGGTGGATCGATACGGAGCGCGCACGGCGCGCAGGAGGTAACGGATGACTCAGACCGCAGAGAAGGTGGAGACCCAGCAGCAGGCCGAGTACGTGGTGCGCGGCGCGGATCTGCCCGCGCGGATCGTGCATGACCCGGAGATCGTCGAGGAACTGAGCGCGACCTGGTCCGAGATCGCGATGCGCGACGTCGCGAAGATCGACCAGCGCATCGACGAGTTCCGCAAGTTCGTCGAGAACACGGTCCGCCTGACCTACGCCGAGGACTGGGTGCTCTACAGCACGCCGGCCGGACAATTCGCGTACCTGCAGGACGTCGGCTGCCAGCGGATCGAGACGGTCTGGGGGATCTCGTTCGATCCGGTGAACCTGATCACCGACTTCGAGAAGGAGGCGCTCGGGGACGAGGACCGGAACCTCGGGTTCATGTGCGTCGCGCGCGCGCGGTCGAGCGTGACGGGTGCGTCGGTCGACGAGATCGGCTGGCGGCAGTCCGGTCCCGAGGGTCTGTTCGCGAAGGCGTGGAAGGGCGCGAAGGATCAGCCAGCCGAGCGCAAGCGCATCGAGGTCGACGTGCGCAAGTCGTCGCTCGCGAACGCGCGCGGCCGTGCGATTCGGAAGATCACCGGGCTGAACCGCATGCCGGTTCGGGTGCTCAGCGAGATCGGTCTCGACGTGAAGAAGTGCGCGGGTGTGCGGTTCCAGACTGGCGTGCAGGGCGGCGCCGGCGAGGACGTGGCGAGCAGCAAGCAGCTCTACCTGCTCGTCAGCAAGGCCGCGAACGACAAGAAGGTCGCCGGCTTCGACAGGGGCAACCGGAAGCGCTTGCAGGAGTACATCGACGCCGCCGGGATCCAGGCGAAAACCGCTCATACGGTGATCGACTGGCTGGAGAACGCGGCGGCCGGTTCGATCCAGCCGGCCGAGTTCTGGGCGAAGCTGGGGGTTGAGCCGCTCGGGAAGGACAAGCCGGCGGAGAAGCCAGCGGACCCCGCCGGGAAGCTGACGCCAGAGCAGGCCGAGGCGGCCGCGCGCGCGAAGTCTCCGACCGTCTGCCCGGAGTGCGAGCGCACATGGGAGCTCGTGAAGGACAAGGGCCACAGTGAGGGCTGCAGCCTTGCCGCTCGCTGACGCCGACCTAGTCAAGGCCTTCGCAGAGCGGCGCGCCGCGCGGCTGCTGAAGGACAATGAGAGCTGGGAGCCGCGCGGGCCCAACTCGAGCGACCTACACCCCTGCCTCCGCTACCAGGTGCTGCGCGTGCTCGCGGCGAAGTTGCGACCGCCGCCCGATGCCTCCGGCCTCGAGCGCATGGAGAACGGCCGGCTCATGGAGCGGCACATGCGCCGCCAGCTGGAGGACGAGGGTTGGCAGATCGTCGAGGACCAGAGCTCGGTCGCGATCGAGCAGCCGCTCGTCGCCGGCGGTCCGAAGGTGAAGGTCCTGACCGGGAAGATCGACGGCCGCGTGGTGCTGGAGCGCGGCGAGCGCCCGCCGCTCGAGGTCAAGGACACCGGCGAGTACAACCTGGTCGACGACGAGGACGAGCTCGAGTCGAGCATCTGGCTGGTGAAGTGGAAGGCGCAGCTCACTTCGTACTGCCTGGCGGAGAACGAAGAGCGCGGTCTGCTCTTCATCGGCAGCCGTGGGCGACGGAGCTCGGTGATCGTGCACCTCGACTACGAGCGCGCCGAGCGGATCGTGAAGCTCTGCGTCGACGCGGTGCGACTCATTCAGGAGCTCGCGACGCTGCGCGTAACGCCCGAGCTGCTCGACCCGGAGCTGAACAAGCTGGGCGTGCCGTACTTCGCGCAGTTCGAACATTGCCGCATCTGCTGGGCGAAGGACCGGGTCTGCTTCCCGCCGAAGGTATCGGAGCTGAAGCAGCTCGTGGATCGCCCTGATCTCGAGCCGCTGGCGGCGCAGCTCTACGCGAACGACCTCGCTCACCTCGAGTACGACCGCGCAAAGCGGAAGCTCAAGGACATTAGCGAGGCCGTGCCGACGATCCTCGCCGGCCGGTACCTGATCGAGAACACCTGGAAGCGGCGCGGAGACAGCGGCCACTGGTCCATGTCCGTGCGCCCGGTAGGGGAGCGACCGAGATGACCACTGCACTGGCCCTGCCCGAAGCGAAGTACCTCGAGCCAATCCAGAGACTCGCGCAGCGCACGGCCGAGCTCCGGATCGTGGATCAGGCGTCCTTCGAAGAAGCGGGCGCGACCCGCCGCGACGTGAAGACCGTGCTCGACTCGATCGAGGCCGACAGCAAGCCGATCTCGACCAAGTTGAACCAGGCGCACAAGGACTTCCTGGCGCTGGTGAAGAAGTCGACCGACCCACTGCTGCAGCTCGATGCGACGCTCAATGAGGCCTGCAAGCGGTACATCGTCGAGGAGCGCAAGCGCGCCGAGCAGGTACGCGCCGAGGCGGAGGCCAAGCTGCGCCGCGAGCGCGAAGAGGCCGAGCAGATCGCGCGCGAGGCTGCGGCCACGGGCGACGCCGCGATGGTCGAGCTCGCCAAGGCTGAGGTGAGGAAGATCGAGAGCGCGCCCGCGCCGACGACTGCGCCGGTGCACGCGTCGACGATGCGGATCGGGGACGCGTGGAAGTACCGCGTCAAGAACCTGAAGGCGTTCCTGCAGGGCGTGATCGACGGCGTCATACCGGAAGACGCGGTCGAGCTGACGGCGCGTGTCGGCCAGGAAGTTCGGAAGCAGAAGGCCGACTTCAACTGGCCCGGCATCGAGGCGTACTCCGAGCCGTCCACAGGGCGACGCTGATGGCCCGCCTCACGATCCACTCATGCGAGCCCGTCGAGGTGCGCGAGTGGCAGCCACGCGTCACCGAGAGCCACGATGGGTCGGGCGTGATCGGCCACGTCGTCCTCGCCGCCATCTACCTCCTCGTGGGCGCGGTGATCGGCTCGCAGCTCGTGATGGATCGGAGCGCGCCGGTGCCGGTCGCTGCCATCGAGAACGACTACCTCGACCCTGGAACGGGGGCTCCATGACTGAGATCCCAATTGGCACCGAAGTGCCTCCGTACCTCACGCTCATCTGTGCGTTCCCTGGTTGCACGAAGACGGGAGTCACTAGGTGGGACGAGTCGATACCGGTTACCGCCACTACAATTCGCTCACTCTGCGACGAGCATGACACGAGCGGGGATAAAGTCTACGTGGAGCAGTACCTGGACCGCGACGGGAATGAGATCCAGCCTCCAGCATGGTGGGCCACTCCATGACCCTGGCCGACCGTGCCCGGGTGTGGGCGACAAAGCGCAGCCGCATTTGGGCTCTTGTACCGCCGCACTGGTTTGAGCGTGTCTGGCGGAGACGCTTGGGCGGCGATCGGGTGATTCGGGTCTGCGGGTGGCGCTCTGCGCTCGTGGGCGCCAAGAGCGGAGCGCGTAGGCGCATCCAGTTCTGTTTTCTTTGGGAGGGACGGCCGTACTACTGGCACGATCTCCGTAACCGTTGGAAGTGCCGATGATGGACCGTGCTCAGATGTGGGTGGAGTTCGCAGCAAGCGCTCTTGGTGGGCTGCTCAGTATGAAGGACGACGCAGCACCTGTCGTAGGCGAGACTTACGTGCAGACTTATGCGCGGATGTCGGCCGAGTACGCCGACGCCCTTCTCGCCGAGTACGACGCGCGCTGGACGGCGAAGCTGGAGGAGTGACTATGGGCTACAGGACCGACGGGCTCACGTTCAACACACTCAGGCAGGCTAACCTTCAACGCATTCCGACCTTCCGCAACGCGAAGGGTGAGGAGACCGATCACTCCAAGTGGGGCCTGTGCCAGTGGCTTACTGCAGTGTGCGGTGAGCTCGGAGAGGCAGCCAATCTCATCAAGAAGATCGAGCGCGGAGACTTCACACTCGACGAAGCTCGGGCCGAGCTAGCGAAGGAACTGGCGGACACGCAGACCTACCTTGATCTGCTCGCGCACGCTGCTGGCATCAACCTCGGCCGTGCGACCATTGAGAAGTTCAATGAGGTCTCCAAGCGCATCGGGAGCCCTGTTTACATCGGCTATGACGGAGACTGGCATTTGTGGGCGCCCGCACCCAAGGAGGAGAGCGATGGATGACCGACAAGAGCAACTGCTGCGCGCAGAGAATGCGCAGCTCCGTAATGACAATGCCGAGCTGCGGCTGTGGCTCAGTAACGCAACGGTGACGTTGGAATACCCACAGCACTTTCATGCTGATCGTGTTGCTGCTGACTGTCGCGCCATACTCGCCAAACACCCCGAGCCGCTGCCAACGGTGGAGATGGAGGAGAGCGATGACTGACCTACGCGAGCGCGCAGAGAAGGTGGCGGAGGCCCTACACGGGAAGCTCGGCGCGCTCGTTGGAGCGAGTATGAATCACGAAGGCACAGAGGTCGGCCGCGAACTCATCAAGCATGAGAAGCGTACCGCTGACGCCCTCGTCTCGTTCGCCGAAGACTTCGCCGCCGAGATCGTGGAGCGGGCGACGCGAGCCCGAGAACCGGCACGCGGGCGAGTAGGAGGGGCCATGTCCAATAACCGCGAAGCACTCACTGGCTGGCAGCTCGTGACGCTAATTCTCGGCATGATGTTCGCCATTGCGTGGATGGTCCGGTGACCTCCCGCCCCTGCAAGAAATGCGGCATGCCGATCGAGTTCCTGCCGAACGGCAGGACCGGCAAGCTGATCCCTGCGCAGCGCGTGCGCAGCGTGTACGTCTTCAACGGCGGTGGCGAGCTCGAGCCGCTGCAGCTTCCGAAGGGGACCGAGCGGTTCGTGTCGCACTGGGAAACCTGCCCTGGCGCGAACGAGATCAAGCGAGAGCAGCGGGCCAAGCAGAACGCGAAGACTGCGGAGTCGGAGCCGTGAGCCAAGACCCCGCCGTCACGATCAAGGAGCGTGTCGCGCGCGAGCACCAGGTCACGGCCGAAGTCCGCAGTGGCGTGCGCGAGCTGCTGCCCGTCTGGGCGCCGGCCGGCTACACGGGCGGGCACACGTTCGATGCCGCACTGGATCGCTGGCTGGTCTACGTCCGGCCAGCACAAGGGCTGTGGATGTACGCCGGCATGTACGAGACGTACTCGGCGCTCCATGACTTCGCGGCCGGCTACATCGAGCTGAACGTGCAGAGAGGACCGGAGCCGTGAGCATCGGCGCGCCAGGAGCGCTAGGTGACGTCGTACTCTGCGTGGAGGTGCTCTCCCGGAAGGTCCCGCTTCTCGAGCAGCCACTGAAACTCCGAGCCCTCGAGCGCCTTGCTGACGAAGTCCAGCAGCGAGTCGAGCCGATCCCGTGGCACGTGCTTGGTGCGGAAGTCGAGCGCGTTCCCCGTGTAGTGCAGGCTCGCGGGCGAGTGCGTGCCGTCGCTCCCGCTCGTGACGACGCAGACGAACCCAAGCTCCTCGAAGCACGAGGCCACGATGCTGAGGAGCGCGGCGCCCTGCGGCGTCAGGTGCTTCAGGCTCACGCCCGGCTTGAGGCGGATCATGGGGCCACCGTACAGGCCCGGCACCGCAGCGTGTGCCGCGTCTCGTAGTCGAAGAACTCCCAGCAGGTCACGCACGTCGCCTCACGCACCAGCCACCCGCGCGCGTCGCGGACCAGCCGGAGCTGCTGGGTGTCCTTCTTTCGTTCACTGTGCGGGACGGGCCGATTGCCGAGTTCTCCGTACTTCCGGACCTTCACGACGCGCGCTCCACCGCAACGATCGCGCACGCCATCGAGCAGCACGTGAACGTCGGCGCCAGCAGCGCAGCCAGCGACTGCGGCGTGCTCGGCCAGAGCAGCACGAGGTCCGCGATCCCGGCGCCGCAGATGTCGCAGCGGCCGCGGGTAGGCGGCGGGTTCAGGTGCGCGCCCTGGTGCGGGTTTGCGCGCAGCGTCGCGAGCTCCTGAATGGCGTCTTGCCAGGTCACGCCGCATCCATCCCTGCCCGGTCGACCGCGAGCACCTCCGCCTCACGCATCCAGACCGCCCAGCCGCAGAGGCGCACGCCGTGGTAGGCGAGCCGGCGCTTGCGCGGCGCGACACCCGCCTGGCGCATGATCCGCCCGAACATGGCATCGCTGCTCTGCCGTGTGTAGCGCACGTCCGCGACGGCGATCGAGCCCTCGGCGCCGACCGGCCGCTCGAAGAGCCAGCCTGGCGGCAGCCGGCCCCGGAAGCGGTAGAGGCAGTCATGCACGAACGCCGCGGCGCGAATGAGCCCGTCCGGCGTGATCCCGGTCAGGCTCCACAGGATGCGCGGGACGCTCGCACCGTCGGAAAGGAAGCCAGGCGGGAACTCGAGGCGGCGCTCGACGTCGCCGACGGTCCAGGTGTACCGCCACGGTGCCTCGAGCCTGTACCCTTCGCGCCCATTCGTGAAGAGCACGGGCTCGAGGTTAGGATGATCGATCACCGTCATCCCCTATGCAGCCCTGCCAGCATCCGCAGGCAGAGGCTGCGCCCGTCCACCACGTCCCCTCGCTTCACGAGGAGGTCCCGCGCCCAGCCGGAGAGCACCGCGACGAGACGCGCACCGACAGCGATCGCGCCGGCCGTCAGCATCGTGATTCCCATCGTCACGCCGGCCTGCTGCGCCTGCGCCAGCTCACGGAGTTCCGGGCAACGCTTGAAGAGGAGGTAACTCGGGACGATTCCGAGAGCGGAGGCAACGGAGACTCCAGTCGGCTTCACGCGAGTCCCTCGCGGATCGCTTCGATTTGTCTTCCAAGGGACTGCTGGCCCTCGACGAGGTTCTGGAGCTTGTTTGAGAGCATGGCGATGTCCCGCGCGTGGACCCCTTCCATCCTCTCGATGGCGGGAGCCATGGCCAAGGTAATCAAACGGCCACTCTGGGTATTCTCCCCGCGCGCCATCTGGGCCGCTTCCTCGTCCATGAGCTGCTCTCGGTAGCGTTTCAGGGCGGCCAGGATCACACCCTGAATCGCGGTGACGACCTTGCACGCAACGAGCACGGCCCCACCGACGAACACAATGGCCTGGAGAACGTCCCCCAGGTTGATGGTCCAGTCGAACTCAATCCCTCCGTTCACGGGAGCCATCCGAGCAGCGAGAACGTCGGCGGCTTGGGGGGCCCCTCAGGGCAGGGGCCCGTCACGATCGGCGAGGGGGCTGTGGTCGTGCTCTTCCCCTTGGCATTCGTGCAGGTCGCCTGACCCGTGAGCGTCTTCGCGCCGCACTGCGAGACGAGCAGGTCCTCTGCCCAGCCCGTCGGCCAGCGTCCGCCCCCGCCCGGCCCACTCGCCGGCCGGAAGACCGTATCGACCAGTACGCCATCGACGAAGCGCTCGACCTCACAGCTCGAGAGCGTCTGGAGCGGCTGGTTGTTCACGTCCTCGGTAGGCTCGTTGAGTGAGAGCGTCATGCCGGTCACCGTCGGCGGAGGACCGACCGTGAACGTCGCCTGCGTCGTCGCCGTTACGCCTTGCTTGGTTGATCGCATCTCCGCGGTGTACACGCCCGGCGCGAGCGCGGCGTAGTTGCAGACGTCGACCAGGCTGCATGTCTGCGGGCTTGAGGCGCTATTGCACGAGCCAGCCGCGGTGCCGCTGTAGCCACCCGTGATGTCACAGTCGTACGTCGTGCTCGCCGCGCCTGTCGCCGTACCCGAGAAGGTCGCCGCGAGATCCACGAGTGTTGTGCAGGCGCCCAGCGTACAGCTCGATGGCGTGAGCGAGAGGGGCGTGCTCACGCTCCATGTCGGGCCTCCTCCGCCGCCCTCGATCTCGCTGGCGGCACCGATCCAGAATGCTTCATTCATCGGAACTGTACTTGTTGCCATCATATGGCTGTTATAAGTTGTCGGTAGATAGCCGGCCCCACCCCACATGGGTAAGACTTTTTGCCCGCCAAGTGTGTATGTACCGGTCGGACTATTGTTTGAACCAGTGCGAACTGTGCTCTGTGTTTCTCCGGTTAGAGCTGAGACAACGCGACAGCGTTGAGTTGCATGTCCGTCTGGATGCCAATCCAAGCATAGTTCGAACCTGCATAAGCTTGATGCACAGTGAGTGTCAACCCAATCGCTTGTGGCAAAATACTGATCCGGGAATGGATTGACACCCTCCCAAAAGAAGCCGTCAAGCCTGCATATCAAATATGTGGTAGTCGCCCCATGCTCGAGCTCTATCTGAGCGGTGATAAATGGACCGGGAGGATTTGGTTCCGCCCATCCCCAGCCATTCAAGACCTTCATTTGCTCGAACTCAACATCCGGAAAACCACCCACTTCCCAGCGGCGGTAATGTCGCCAGCAATGCGTTCTGTTAGGACTGACACCCACCGAATCGGCGATCCAGAAGACATCCTCTGAGCCCCCAGTAAACACCGATTTCATTAGATACGACAACGAGTGTCCCGCAGGCAGCGTCAGCCCTGTCACAGATCCAATAGTGACAGGTGCAGTGGTATGCGGTGGAGTCAGGTTATGTCCTCCAGGCGAGCCTCCAGGCGACGTGCACTCCTTTGCTCCACTATCGTCTGGGTCTGTGTTCACTAGGTCCCACGAAGTTTGCCCGCCATTATGCGTATTCGTATTGAGTGGTTCATTACACAGGCATACAGATCCAAGGTCTGTACATCTCTGCTCATCTGACAATGCCTGGTATGGCAGCGACACAAGACACAGCATCCAAGACAGAGCAATCGTTCGAGTCATGATTGACTTAAGGTACTTCAAGGGTCAACCTCTGTTGTGCATGCGCTATTGACAGTCGTTCGAGCTGTCGTTGGTCCACCCCCCGAAGGGCGTGTCGGCCGTATCCCAGGTAACCGTGCCGGCGAGAGTCAGATCCACCGTGCCTGTACCCAACGCCTTCTCGTCCACGTTCGTTCCGCTGCCCTCGATAAATGGCCAGTAGACCTGGAGGCCCGTCGGGCAGGCGCCCCCGTCGATGCAGTTCATCTGGCAGCGGTCGTGGTTCGCGATCTGGGTGGGAGTCCGAACGGTATTCCACACCCGGACCTCGGTGATCTTGCCCACCAGGAAGTCTCCATCCAACACGGAATTGCATATGGACCAGAGATCGCTGGAAGTGTTGCCATCGTCCAATCCACAAACGAGCTGTGCCTGGATTTGAGTCCCGTCGGCATAGAGAATGCAGTCGTCAAGGGCGGAATCATAGGTCAGCGAGTAGAAGTGCCAATTTGCGTTGTGGATGTATGTCGTATCGTAGCCAACAGCCGTAAATGCCTCGCTCGCTGTTTGTCCATTTAGGTATGCGTAGTCCGTCGCACCTCCCTGCTCTGGAAGAAAGTTGACAGACTTCGCAGTGGTCGTTCCGGCCATTAGGCCCGTCCGCCAGATGTCAGCGGTGGACGTGGTTTTGACGGCGAACTCGATGGTCCAGCTGTTTGTGTCCGCCGGAAAGGCGCAGGCTGTTCCGCAGTCTCCACTCGCGACCTCTCCCGCCGCGTCGCACACGATCGAGTAGGCGTTGACTGCGCCGGCCGCTCTCGGGCGGAAAGGCACGTTCTGGTACCCGAGCACCCGTTGCACCCGATCGAGCAGCCAGTGGGTCCCGAGCTTCGGAGGCGCGGATGGTGCCAACGAGAGCTGCGCAGCGATCACCAGTGAGAGGATCACTGCGGATTCCGCTGGATCAGCAGCGATCCGGTCGTGACGTAGAAGTCGTCCTCGAGTCCGTTGTTGTCTGAGCAGCCCGTGCTCGGGGTCAGGTCGTCATCGCAGACCTTGTACCGCCAGTAAAGCCGCTCGTTCGCGCCGCACGTGGCGAGGTCGATCGTGGCCGAGGTCGCGAGAAGGTCGTCATCGATCGCGTCGTTGATCCCCTCTGTGATGTCGAGCTGCGCGCTCGCATCCCAGGTGCTGCTCGGGGTCTCGGTCGTGGCGCGGCACTGGATCTCAATCAACCCATGGATCGTGGCCGCGCCCCCGTCGAAGTTCAGGCGAACGTGCAGATTGAAGGTGGCATCCGAGACAACATCGATGTCGGCCGGGAGCGGCGCGTCGCCGAAGACGAAGCCGTCCGTATCCGTCGCGTCCATGTCGCAATCAAGCGTCCAGCCCTTCGGGCCGTTCGTGATCGAGCGCTCCGTGGGGGTGTTGCACTCGGCGCCGTCGACGCTCATCGAACCGGCAGACCAGTTGATCAGATCGGCCAGCAGCGAAATCTTGCCGGGCGTCACGGCGTTCGCAGCGATCGCTCCGGAAGCGACCTCGTCGGTGTCCGGCACGTCGTCGTCCGCGGTGCAGCCTTCGGCCGCTCCGGTGGTGTCAATGCCCTGGGCGTACTGACCCGCCGAGCAGTTCGCGGCGTTCGCCTCGAGAGCGTCCGCCTGGGTCACCTCTGAACCCGCGGCGATATCGCCTGCGATGAGCGCCAGGGTCCCGGTTGCATCGGGAAGCGTCCACGTCTTGTCGGCGCCCGTTGGATCCGCCGCGGTGAGCAGGCCCTCGATGGTGTCGCTCGTTGCACCCTCGAAGAGGATCCCTGTGGTCCCGAGGAATACCGAGCTCGCACCGTGCGCGGGATTGCCGCCCAGTGTGTCGGTGTTGGCGAGGTCCTCGTAGGTGATCGAGGCGTCCGCGATCTCTCCGCCGGATCCGCCATCGACCGCGCCCGTGGCGATGTCCGCATCCCCGACCGCGCCGTCCACGACGTTGAGCGCGGCTCCAGTGCTATCTCCGGTGGCGATGTAGTCGGTCGTGTCGGCGCCGTCTTGCGCCGGGAAGAGATGCAGCTGTTCGTTGGACGCCGTCGCACCCCCCTGGCAGAGCACACCGCCGCCGCTCGTGCCCTCGACCGTAAACATGCACTCGTCTTCGTTCATCGGCGGATTGCCGGCCAGCGTCTGTGTGTAGTCGAGCCCCAGCGCCAACTGCGCTCCCTCGGCTCCGGTCGACGTCCCACCCGTGAGACCCGCGAAGGTGTTGACCGTCTGGACATAGTTGAAGGCCACCTCGGAGGTGGTCACCGAGTTCGCCGCCAGCTCGGGCTCGCCAACGGCGCCGGTACGGATCTCTCCCTTGACCTCATCCGGTGTCCCGGCGGTGCGCACGAAGTTGATGTCCGCGGAATCTTCGAAGAGCGCGTCGGTCATCGCCGTCGAGGTGCCCGCGTTGTCGCCGTCCTCGACTGAGATCGCGTCCCCGCCGCCTGCGCCGGTCGCATCGTTCGTGCACGTGACGACACCCGTCGTCGCGTTGATCCCGCTCACCTTGTCGGTGCCACCGCAGGTAATCGGCTGGACGGCGATCGTGTTGGCATCCGGGATCGTGAAGGTCTTGTCGGTGGTCGTCGGGTTGGTCACCGAGACGAACGTCTCGATGGCGTCGCTCGTCGCGCCCTCCAAAATCATCCCGTTCGCGCCGAACTTCGCCTCCCCGGCGTTGAGCGTATGGTCTCCCGAGAGGGCCGCGGTCGGGTCGAAGCCGATCACATCGCTGGAGATCCGCAGTCCGAGACCGACCTGGACATCGAGCACATCCGGAGAGCCGGGACTCAGCACAAGGCCAGACCCCGCGATGCTCGAGGCGATGTCATCGCCCGTGATCTGCCCGTCGGTGATCTCGGCCGTCTCGACGGTTGGGCCAACGGTCGCACCGATCCAGTCATTGGCGGTGTCGCAGACGTGGTTCGACGTACCGGGTCCCGCATCCGGATCGCACCGCCAGAGCTTGTGCGCGGGGTCGATGCAGAACTCGCCCAGCACACCATTGGTGAGCCCGGTGCAGGTCGCGTCCGTGCGGATCTGAATCTGTGGCGTGACCTGCGCAGGATAGGTCGCAGGGACCTTGACCGGACCAGCGTTCAAGCCCGTGAAATCGAGCGTAGGCGGGTTGGTGAGCGCGGAGTGGACCTTGAAATCGGCGCAGGTGCCCGTTCCGCTCCCGGTGCAGCACGCGAAGGGCGCGCCTGATCCCGTGCACTCGTTGTTCGTGTTCGGCCCTCCGTCCGTGTGCAGCTTGAACTGCCCGATCGTGGCGCCCGCGCTGGTCGGATAGGGACTCTTCGCGTTCGGGCCGAAGCCAAGCATCGAGCGCGTCCAGCTCCCGCCGATGTCGGAATCGGCTTGGCTGTTGATCCCCATGCCCTGGCACTGGTGGCTGTTCTGGCAGTTGCCCGTGCCTGAACCCGTGCAGCAGTAGTAGGGCGTGCCCGCAGCCGTGCATTCGCCATTAGCCGAAGCATCCGGGGAGCAGACGCCCGCGCCCGAGCCGGAGCAGCAGGGCCAGGGCACGCCGGCTCCGGTGCAGCCCGCGTTCACCGGGCAGTCGGCGTTCTCCGTGCAGATCGATGCGTCGGAGGCGCACGTCCCGTAGCCGACAATGAAGTCGGCGGGGATGCAGGTGCCCGCACCGCTCGCCGTGCAGCAGTCCCACGGAACGTCGGCGGCCGTGCAGCCAGCGTTGAGCAGCGTGAGGACCGGGATGTTGGACTCGTTATAGAACTCGCCCTTGAATCCGCCTCCCATGCTCGCGAAGTTGACCGTGCGATAGCCCTCAGCAAGCGCGAGCACGGAGCTATGGAACTGAGGCGACTGGCTCGTAAACCGCGCATTGCAGTTTCCAGAAGCGCAGCTCGACGACATAGGGATCTTGCTTCCGGTGGCATTCGTCGGCGGGGAGTCGAGGATCACCCCCTGTCGATCAGAGCTGCCGCTCGTAGCTTCAGCGACAAACGTCTGAAACTGCAGGTTGCAGGTCGGGCCGAGCCATACGCCATTGCCCGACATGATGATTTCGCTACCCAGAGCGGTGTTGCTAAATGAGAGACTGGTGCACGCGAAACCCAGATCATCCCAGTCCCCGCCAGAGTGCTGGTGTGTGTGAGAAAATTCGGACATGTCGAGCTGTGCATGGGCGTTGATCATCCAGCCGACGACGCTGGTGCGGCTGGAGAAGATCGAGTCCTCGAAGTGCGCAGTGATCGGCCTGCGGCCGGCGCCGCCCGCCGCGGTGTTCCAGTCTGGGTCTGCCGCGTTGTCGTGGCGGCTGTCATTGGATGCCGTGACCAGATGTCCGGAGAGCTTGATGCCGACGATCTCGCCGTACTGCCCCGGTCCCCCGGCCTGCGCGCAGACGCCCGTACCATTTCCGGTGCCTGCGCCCGTGCAGCAGGCCTGGGGCGCTCCGGCGCCGGTGCACTGACCCGCCACGTCGAAGTTGACGTATCCCGCGATCGAGCCGGAGCCAACCATGAAGGGCACGATCGGCTCGGCCTGGTCCGAATGTGTCGCACCGCCCGGACTCGGTGAGGTCGCATCGACGGCGAGGCGCGACCCCTCGAAGTGCACCTGGAATGCGCCGTGACTCACGCCACCGACGAACTCCTTGGCGGCTGCGGTCGGCCGATTGCCGGAATAGGCACCCGACGGGAAGACGCCCAGGCATACGCGGAAGTCGCCGTAGTCCGTCGCATCGTCCGGCGTGCAGGTCTGGTTGCTCAGGACCACCTTCACTCGATAGGGCATCAGCGCGTTGAAGGCGGTCACGTCCGCCGCCGTGACGATCGGCTCGATGGCGTCGTAGAAGCGGTCCTGGCAGGTGTCCGTGTTCGGCGTCCCGCCGAAGGTCGCGGCCGTGGTGCAGTCCACCACGACATTCCATTCGGGCGTGACTTCGTTTCGCTCGGCCGTTCCGTCGACGCGTGCATCGGCGAAGCTCCCCGTCGTGACATCGCCCGTATCGAGCGCGCTGATCGTGCTGCTGGTGTGGCTATGCGAATCATCGACCACGACCAGGGCGCTCACCGCGCCCGTGATATCGGTTCCGCCCGCGGCCATGGCGGAGCCCGGCAGCGGCGTCGTGTCATCCTCGAGGAGGACCGTGCGATTCGTGCCGATCGTGTCCGGTGCCTGGAGCGTGATGCCCTGGCAGTTCGCGAGCGTCGTCGCGTCCGGGCTGCACCAACTCGTTCCCTCGAGCAGAGTGCTGAAGCCGCCCGTACCGGAGGCCGGGACGACCGTCAGCCTACCCTGCTCGGGCGTGGCGCCGAACAGACCGATGGTCAGGTGATTGTTCGCCGCGTCGTAGTCGTATGCCGACTCGCCCGCGAACTGACCCGCGGTGGAACTGTGGAACTGGACATCGCCCGTTCCGCCCTGCGCGCTCCCGCCCGCGCCGCCGGTGTCTCCGTTCGGGCAGTCCTGGGTGGCCGCGACCAGGACGCCACCTGTGTCGAAGCGCGCGCACTTCGCGGCCGTGCCCTGCTCGACGTCGGCGGGCACGTGCTGGTGGCGCGCGCCATCGTTGGTGCGGAAGGTGACCTCTGCCTCGGTGATCTGGAGCGGGTTCCACTCCGCGCCCGTGTCGCAACCGCCGGCGGTTGGCCGGCAGACGAAGAGCAACCGCAAGCCGGTCGTGTTCATGCAGGGCTCATTCGCTTCGCCATCCGTCAGCGCCGTGCAGTCGGCCGCGCTGCGCAACCTCGGCCAATCCACCTCGAAGGTCGAGGCACTCGTCGCCTGAAGCACCATGCCGTCGCTCGCGCCCGCGAGCGTATGGTCCGAGCCGGTCAGGCTGTGCACCTGGGTGTGATGGACGTTGGGCAGGCCCGCGTGCGTGTCCAGCTCGGCCTGCGTTGCGATGTTGGTCATCGCGAGCGTGCCCGCGCCGCCGCTTACGGGAGCGGTCCCGGAGCCGCCCGCAGTCGCGAGGTTCTCGACCGAGACGGGATCCGCACCGCCCGCTGAGTGCCGCGTGGCATGGTTCTGCGCGTGGTGCGCGTTTACGTCGGCGGTATGGGTGTTCGCCTCGGCCTGTGTGAACAGGTCGGCATCATCCGCTGCGATGGTGACGTCGTCGGGCGTGCCCTCGGCGCCGCTCGTCGTGATCCCGAAGCCACCGACCAGCCGAAGTTGCTCTGCGGCCGTCTTCGCGACGGAGCCGCCATCGGTCTGCACGGTGTCATAACCGCCGCCACCGCCGCCGACGGTGTCTTCCTCGCAGGTGACCGTCCCGTCTTCGGCGATGATCCGGATCGAGAAGCCTACCGCGCACGTCCCAGAGGCGCGCCTCTGGATCACCGTCGCGTCGATCCCGGCCACGCCGAGAACGGTGTAGGTCGGGTCGCCGCCTGCGCCGCCGGCAATGAGCGGGAAGCCCGCGGTCGCGCCGTCGGTCAGCCGCGCGAGCCCAAGCGCGCCCGTCGTGATGTCGGCGCCGGCGTGCACGTGCGCGAGCGCCGACTTCTCGGCGTCCAGCTCGTTCAGCGCGGTCTGCACGTTCGTGGCCGCGATCGCGCCGGCCGGCGTGTTCGTGACCTGGCTCGCAAGGTAGTCACCATCGGCGGCGACGACCGCGCCGAGTCGGCCATGGACGGACAGAACCCGATCCGGAGGGACCCAGGCGCTGCCGTTCCAGATGCACAGCGACGAGGCGGTGCCACCCGTCGAGGTGCAGTTCCCGGCCACCGCGTCATCGACGACGATGAAGACCCGGCCCTGACCGGGAGATCCCGGGAATGCCGTGCCGGAGTCCAGGGTCGTGGCCGCGGGCGGAGGGATGCACGTCAGCGTCCCGTCTGCGGCGATGTCGCTCACGATCAGCCCGGGGCCGCAGGCGACAGGGTCGGCGATCAGGGCGCGCGCGATCTCGGCCGTCGTCACCTCGCCATCGAGGTCGGCGTCATAGATCTCGCGCAGCATGTCGCCGCCACCTGGGAGCGAGACGCACGTGAACAGGCCGGTCCCGGAGACGCCGGTCACAACCGCTCCAGGGGTGCAGGCCTGCGGAATCCTCACGGTCGGACGCGGGGTCGGCGTCTGCTGCGCGGCCGCAGGCAAACCGAGGCCCAGGCACACGAGCAGCGCAGCGATGGCACACGTCCATCGGTTCGACGGCATAGTGGCCGTCTCCTCTCGAAGGGGTTCTGGTCGAGCCCGGTTACGGGCTCGGTGGGGTCAGCGAAGGCGTGCGGCTGGCGACGCGGCCCTGCACGTCGTAGACGAAGACCTCGTACCAGAGGTCGGGCGCGCTCGCGAAGTCGAGATCCGGCGCAGTCTCGACCTTGATGTAAGACGGCTTCCCTGCGTCGATCACGTTCTGCGTGATGCCGCGCGAGGGCACCGTCGTCGACGGGTAGATCGGGGTCTCGCGGCGCCAGCGGCGCGCGTCCTGATCCGCAGCGAGCCCGCTCGCGCGATAGCTCGAAGGGATGCGCGCCAGCGAGTTATCCTTCCACACGAACATATAGCGCCGCTCGGTGGCCGATCCGTCCTCAGGAAGGCCGATGTTCGGCGTGATCGTCTTCAGGTTGCAGACGTAGGCGTCGGTTGCGGCGATCTGCTGGATGTTGACGTTCGGGATCGTCGCGAGCAGTGCGCCCGGGCTCTCCTCGTCGTAGACCTCGATCTGCACCGAGGCGGGCGTCCCGAACAGACCTGCGGCGTCGATGATGTGCTTCGGCATGATCTACACCTTCACCGC
>ERZ1292625.1384-Hain-H41-01um-R1-1384-length-29228-cov-21_pt1 | contig 29228 bp, 24 predicted proteins | sample MGYA00564400_ERZ1292625 | MGnify/ENA primary metagenome ERZ1292625 (study PRJEB36523, sample SAMEA6512639) | groundwater metagenome | collected 2019-01-08 | study: AquaDiva: Metagenomics assemblies of 32 groundwater samples | reverse complement strand
CGGTCGTTTGATATCCGTACCTCGGATTGAACTACATCATCAACCTTTTCCATGCCTTCCGCCAGTTTTCCCGTTCCTGCTCCCGCCATGTTGTGAAGTCCCCGAGGTTGATCCTGCGCAGCCGTTGCGCTGCCCAGGGAGCGATCTCCAGCCTGCCGTTCTTCACCGTCACCATCACCGCGCCGTCTCTGTCCGTCCGGTACACGGACGTTCCCACCCGTTCATACCGTGCAATGACGTCCTCCGACGGGTGACGGTACCGGTTCCCCTTTCCTACGGAGATGATTGCCGCCTGCGGCCGGACCGCTGATACAAAAGCCCCGGTGCTGGAGCTGCGGCTCCCGTGGTGGGGCACCTTGAGCACATCGCAGGCCAGGCCCTTTTTTTCGCGCGCGAGCAGTGCTTCGGCATCTGCATGGATGTCTCCGGTAAAGAGGAATTTTTTCCCCTGAAGACGCACCAGCACCACGAGGGACCGGCTGTTGTCAACGGCGTAGGCCTTTTTTCCCGTGGGGCGAAATGCAGGCGCAGGGTGGAGAACGCGCATCTCCGCTTTGTCAAGAAGCGTCGGAGGTTCTCCTCCGGTTGCAACGCGGAAGGCCAGGCCCCTCTCGGCGATGATGCGCCTGAGCCCGGCATAGGCCGGCGTGGTCAGGTCTTCAGTGTTGCTCCAGACATGGGCAACGGTAAATTTCTTCAGGATGAACAGAAGCCCGTTCATGTGGTCGGGGTGCGGGTGGGACAGGATCACGTAATCCAGGTTTTTGATCCCCCGGTTCCATAACCAGGGCGCGACCACGCGGCGGCCGATGTCGAACCGGTTGTCGTAGGTGCCGCCGCCGTCGATGAGAATAGTCCCGCCCGAAGGAAGTTCAACGAGGGCGCAGTCTCCCTGGCCCACATCGATGAAACTGACCCGCGCCTCATGCGCCGGAACGAGCGAGAGCGCCATGGTGACGGCGAGCGCCGCGCCGGAAACCGCCATGCCGATGACCGAGGAGCGGGGCACGCCGGCGGAGCTTTCCAGCGGCTTGAAGGCATAGAGCAATTTTGCCCTGCAATACCGGGCCGACGACAGGATGAAGACCGCATAGGCCGCGAGCCAGAAGAGACCGGGCGCGGGCGGACGGAACTCGGCGCCGGGAATGCGGGAAAAAAACGTGACGACCCCGTAGAACGCGTCGGCGGAGAACTGATTCAGTCCCGGCAGCGCCAGGCGGCCGGAGAAAAGGGACGCGATGCCCGAGGCGAGCCCCAGGGGCACCACGGCGATCCCGGCGAAGGGAACGACGATCATGTTCGAGATGATCCCCGCGGCCGAGAACTGGTTGAAATAGAACGCAACGAGCGGGCCCGTTGCGATGCTCGCTGAGAAGGATATCACGATGAGAAGGACAACGTTGTTCCGGGCCTTCTCGAGCAGGCTCCGGCGGGGAAGGCCCAGGTCGTTCCACAGCGTCACCACAGAGCCGATGCTGACCACCGAGAGGAAGGAGAGCTGGAAGGATATGTCGAAGACGGCCTGGGGGTCCGCAACGAGGATAAGCAGGGCCGCCGACGCCAGGGCGCGGCCAAGGCCGTTTTCGCGGTCGAGGATCACGGCGGCAAGGGCCGCGAGGATCATGATGAGCGACCGGATCGTTGCGGTCTGGCCGCCGGCCAGCAGCGCGTAGAACGTGACGGGCACAAGCGTGAGCCATGCCGCGACCTTCTTCGGGTCAACGCGAAGCGTCAGGCGATGGTACCACGGTTCGGGCAGGAGGAACAGGGCCCACCGGATCAGCGCGAAGCAGACGACGGCCACCAGGCCCAGGTGCGAGCCGGATATGGAGAGGATGTGGGTGACGCCGGCGGTCATGAACCGGTCCCGTATCTCGTCGGTGAGCCCGCCTTCCTCGCCGAGGACCATTGCCTGGAGTATGGCGGCGCCGGGACCAATGGCGCCGGCGGCAAAGGCCTGCCGTATGCGCTCCCGCCAGTCCTGGATCGTACGAAAGATCCCCCTCCCGGGCAGGAGAATCTCCAGCGCCCTGGCGTCGCGCACGCTCACCCCGGCGTAGATGCCCCTCTGGGCGAGATAGTCGGCATAATCGAACCCGCCGGGGTTTTGAAATCCCCTGGGCTGGAACATTTTTCCCGTTGCGCGGATCACATCGCCGTACCCGATGGCGGCCTCGTCATCACGGACATGGACGCGCATGCGGCCCGACACGGGCGCCCCGTCGATCTCGCGCGCCGCAAGGACGAAGGACAGCCTGCCGGGGTCGCGGTCGAGGGGAGAGGCCACCTGTCCGACGATCTCATGCCGCGCCTCGTCAAAGGCGGCCCGGGTGTAATGGTCGCCGGGGAACCATGCCGCGGCAGAGAGGTACAACGTCATGCCGGCGAGGACAGGGAATGCCGTGAAGAGAAGACGGCGAAGGGTCATCGTCCCCGTTCGAACCAGAACAGGGGACGCGGCGAGCGCGATGAAGGCGATGAGCGCCGTCGTGAAGGGAAAATAAAGAAATCCTCTGCCGAGGATGAGGCCGGCGATGTACGCGAGGGTGATGGCGATGACCGGTGTCTGCATAGGAACTGAGGAATCAAATTCTACTCAAAATGGAAACAAAATTCAGCCACGAAGGCTCTAAGGCACGAAAAAGGCATTGCAAAAGTCAAATTGTAAAATGCAAATTGTAAAATTGCGGTATGGCCCCAGGCCATGATTTATATTCCTTCACTTTGACCTTTGCACTCTGCATTTTGCCTTCATCGGACTTCGCGCCGACCCGTCTTCGTGGCATATTTGGTTCCGGCTTGTTCGGGTTAGGTGAGGCCGGTGGATAGGGATGATGGAGCGAGCTCCCGAAAGGAGCGGCCCGCCGGGACGGTCTCTACCCTGATGTATCCCTTGCGGAGCGTTCCGTCAAGGAACCTCAGGATCACTTTCCGGCTGTCCGTCATGACCGCGACCTCCTGTCCGGGGCCGCGCCGGTTCTCGCGGCCGAAGAACAAAGAACTCCGCTGCTACCCGAGCTTCTCCCTGATGAGCCCCGCCAGGTCCTCGGCTTGCCTGCGGATCGCGGCCTCGTCCTCGCCCTCGATCATGACGCGGACCTTCGGTTCCGTGCCCGAGTAGCGCACGAGGAGGCGGCCGCGGCCGTTCAGCGTCTTCTCGATGTCCTTGATCCGCTTCGCGACCTCGGGGATCTCCGCCAGGTCGCGCCGCGTTTTCACCTTCACGTTCACGAGCGTCTGGGGATAGGTCTTCATGCACGAGGCGAGCTCCGACAGGGGCTTGCCGGTCTGCCTCATAATGGCGAGGACCTGGAGCGCGGTGACAAGGCCGTCGCCGGTGGTGTTGTGATCAAGGAAGATGATGTGGCCCGACTGTTCCCCTCCGAGGTTGTATCCGCCTTCGATCATCTTTTCCATGACGTAGCGGTCGCCCACCGCCGTCCGGAGGAGCCTGCCCCCGGCGCCCTCCACGGCGCGCTCGAGCCCCAGGTTGCTCATCACCGTGGCCACGAGGGTATTGTGCCGGAGCTTGCCCTCCTTTATCATCGACAGGGCGCAGATCGCCATGACCACGTCGCCGTCCACCAGGGCGCCCTTTTCGTCGCAGAGGATGGCCCGGTCCGCGTCACCGTCGTAGGCGATGCCCATATGGGCATGGTTCGCGGCCACGGCGCGGGAGATCACTTCGGGGTGGAGCGAGCCGCATCCCCGGTTGATGTTGGTTCCGTTGGGCTGGTCATAGAGGGAGATGACGTCGGCGCCGAGCTCGATGAGGATGCGCGGCCCGATCTTGTACGCCGCGCCGTTCGCCGAGTCCACGACCACCCGGAGGCCCGAGAAATCCATGCCCCGGGGGAGGGAGGATTTCACGAACTCGTTGTATCTGCCCACGGCGTCATCAATGCGGTAGGCCTTGCCGATCTCCGCGGCAGTAGGCCGGATGGAGTCGATCTCGCCGGAAAAGATCAGGCGCTCCATCTTCTCCTCCACCTCGTCGGCGAGCTTGAACCCGTCGCGGCCGAAGAACTTGATGCCGTTGTCCTCGTAGGGATTGTGCGACGCCGAGATCACCACCCCCGCATCGGCGCGCAGGCTCCTGGTCAGGAAAGCGATGCCCGGCGTGGGTACGGGCCCCACGAGAAGCACGTCGACGCCCATGGAGCAGATGCCCGCGGTCAGGGCGCTCTCGATCATATACCCCGACAGGCGCGTGTCCTTGCCGATGACGATCCGGTGGCGGCGGGAGGAATCGCGGAACACGTGGGCCGCGGCGCGGCCGATGCGGAGCGCCATCTCCGACGTCATGGGGTCCTGGTTTGCCGTCCCCCGTACGCCGTCGGTCCCGAAGAGCTTTCTCATTTTGCCACCTTCTCTATGGAGATGCGGACGGTTACGTTCTTTTCAAGGATGTTCAGGGGTTTTCCCTGGTAGTCGATGCGGGGCTCGAGGGAGATGTTCCGCGAGGCCCCGCTGATGGATATGGGCATGGTCTGCAGGCCCGTAAGCGTCTTCATGACGCTCTTCGGCCCTTCCACGGTGATCCGGGAGGGGGTGACGGAAACGCCGGCGACGGCGTATCCGTCTGCCGGGGTCCCCCGGAGCCTCGCCCTCACGGGGAAGGACTTCCGCACGAGGCGTTCGAGGGCCACGCTGATCTCGGACGGCGAGATGCGCGTCACGGCGACGCCCGAAGGGGCGCTGATGTCGCCCGGACCAATGCTCATGGGGTTTTCTCCCGCCTTGGCCGTGGACAGGTCGAGGATGCCCACTACTTTTTTGCCCGACGTGATGTCCCTGAGCACCCGCTCCTGTCCCTGGAGGCGGACGTCCAGGTTCTTGATCACGTCGCCCACGACGGCCATGCCCTGCGGGATGTTCCTCAGTTCGAGGGGCACCGAGAGCGTCAGCTCCATCTTGCCCTTGGAGGTGACGTTGTACCAGAGGGCGAGGGAGAGGACGAGGGACGCGAGCTTGATGCCCCAGTTCTCGAGAAAGAGTTTTCGAACGTCCACTGAGTAGTCCATGGCTGTTTTGATTTACGCGGCGAACCCGGATTTTCCGGGACGACCGCGGGACGGGAGGGGTCCTACGGCGTCAGGAGTTCCCGGTCTCCTTTCACCCTGTCCGCCGCCGGCCGCATCGCTCCCGACGGCTTTGTTTTTTTCTGCTTCACGAAGAGGTCCGAGATCATCTTTCTGAGCCGGGGCGCGTCCACGTTCGGCTCGATGGCGCCGCCCATGACCACCGAGATCTCGCCGGTCTCCTCGGATACGACGACGACGACGGCGTCCGTTTCTTCGGTGAGGCCCACCGCGGCGCGGTGCCTCGTGCCGAGCGATTTGGAGAGGTTCGACGAAAGCGTGAGCGGCAGGAAGCAGCCGGCGGCGACAATGCGGCCGTTCCTGATAATGGCCGCCCCGTCGTGAATCGGGGAGTAGGGCAGGAAGATGCTCGTCAGCAGCTCCTTCGTGACCTTGGCTTCCAGCTCGGTCCCCATCTCCACGATGGTCGTGAGGTCCGTCTCCCGTTCGAGCACCATGAGCGCCCCGATCCGCTTGTTGGCCATGGAGACGGCCGCCTTGACCGTCTCCTCGATGAACTTCGATCCCTCGACGGGCGAGAGCGCCCTGAAGAAGTGCCGCTGCCCCACCTGCGCGAGGGTGCGCCTGATCTCGGGCTGGAACAGGATGACGATGGCGAGCACGATCTGCGACCAGAAGCTGTGGATGAGCCAGTCCAGCGTGTAGAACTTCAGCCACTGCGAGGTGACGAGGACGAGCACGATGAGCCCGAGGCCCATGAGCATCTGGAAGGCCCGCGTGCCCTTGATGAGGAGGAGGATCCGGTAGAACAGGTAATACACGAGCGCAATATCGACGGTGTCGTTGAACCACCGGTATTGCCTCAGCACCTCTTTGAGTTCGATGGAGTTCGTCATTCCACGGTCCGGTTTCCCAAAATTGCGTCGGCCATTCCGGCCACGCGCGCCATCTGTCGTACGTCATGCACCCGGAGGACCCGCGCCCCCCGCTCGATGCCGAGGGCCGCGGTGGCCGCTGTTCCCCCGGTCCGGGCATCGAGGGACTGGTCGCCCAGGACCGCGGCGATGAAGCTCTTCCGCGACGTCCCGAGGAGGATCGGCCTCCCGAGGGCGCGAAACTCGTTCAGGCGATCCAGGAGCGTGAGATTGTGCGCCGGCGTCTTCCCGAACCCGATCCCCGGGTCGATGAGGACCTGCTCCCGGTCCACGCCCGCCTGCACGGCGAGCTCGAGCCCCTCGTCGAGGTATGCCATGACCTCGGAGACCACATCGGCATAGACCGGGTCTTTCTGCATGTTCCGCGGCGTGCCCTTGATGTGCATGATGGCCAGGGCCGCGCCGTGGTCCGCCACGACCTTTGCCATGTCCGGCGAGAACCGGAGCCCGCTGATGTCGTTCACGAGGGAGGCGCCGGCCTGGAGCGCCTTTTCGGCAACACGCGACTTGTACGTGTCCACGGAGAGCGGCGTCTCGATCTCTTCCGCCAGCCGCTTGATGACCGGGATGACCCGCGCAAGCTCTTCTTCCTCGGTCACGGGCTCCGAGCCGGGCCGCGTTGATTCCCCGCCGATGTCGATGATGTCCGCGCCCCCGGCCGCCATGTCCCTGGCATGCCGGACCGCGGCGTCCGTATCGAGGTACCTGCCGCCGTCGGTAAAGGAGTCCGGCGTGACGTTCAGGATGCCCATGATGTGCGTCCGGCTCCCGAGGTCCAGAACCCGGCCCCTACAGATAATCTTATAATCCGAGCGCCGGTAGTTGTCAAGGAAAGACTGAATTTTTTGGGAAAGATTTTGATGGACCGGGCGGGCTGAAGCAAGAATCGATGAAATCCCGCGCAGACGGTCCCCGGGCCCGGTGAGAGCAACGTCCGTCCCGGCAGGCGTGCCGCGGAGGTCGATGGCGATCCCGCCGCCCGCGCCGCGGACGGCGTCGTTCACGACGGCGGCCTGCTCGCCGGTCAGGCCTTGAATGTGCAGCGTCAATGCCTCATGGTCGCGAATCCTGAGGACAGGCCCCATGGCGCTCCTTCGTGAACTTCGAATTGCCGGTCAACAAGGCTTCTTTAAGGGAACGTGGAGTACGCAGAGGCGGACATCAATAAATCCTAAATCCCAAATAAACTGCAATATTGATGCACTCGTAAAAAGTCCGTAACCGCCCTTTTTCGTCATTCCCGTGAAAACGGGAATCCAGTCTTTTCAGCCAGTTTCCTGCTTTCTGGATCCCCGCCTTCGCGGGGATGACGACTTTTTACGAGGTCGTCAATATTCAATGCTACGCCGCCGACGGCTGGTGGTTCATGATCTGGTCGATGTCCGCGGCGTCGAGGGTTTCTTTTTCGAGCAGCGCCTTCGTCAGCTGGTCGAGCGTTTCCCTGCGATCGGTGATCAGCTTCTTGGCCCGCCCGTAGTTTTCGGTCACGATGCGCTTCACTTCGTTGTCGATCTCGATCGCGGTTTGTTCGCTGTAGTCCCGGTGCTGGGCGATCTCGCGGCCCAGGAATATCTGCTCTTCCTTCTTGCCGTAGGAAAGGGGGCCGAGCTTGTCGCTCATGCCCCATTCCGTCACCATCCTCCGCGCCATGGACGTTGCGCGCTCGATGTCACTGCGTGCGCCGGTGGTCATGTTCTTGAGCACGATCTCCTCAGCAGCCCGGCCGCCCATGAAGATGGCGATGTCGTTCAAGAGGTATTCGCGGTTGTAATGGTACTTGTCCGCCATGGGGAGTTGGAGCGTGATGCCCAGGGCCATGCCGCGCGGGATGATCGAGACTTTGTGCACGGGGTCGGTGCCGGGAATGAGCCGAGCCACGATCGTATGGCCGGCTTCATGGACCGCCGTGATGCGTTTTTCCTCGTCGCTGATCAGCATGGACTTGCGTTCGAGTCCCATCAGGATCTTGTCCTTGGCCCGGTCGAAATCGTCGTTTTCCACCTGGGACTTTCCGATCCTGCCCGCGAGCAGCGCGGCCTCGTTCACGAGGTTGGCGAGTTCGGCGCCGGAGAGCCCGGGAGTGCCCCGGGCAATGGCTTCGAGGTCCACCTGCGGGGCGAGCTTGATTTTTTTCGTATGTACCTTCAGGATGCCGATGCGGCCGTTCAGGTCCGGCCGGGGGATCACCACCTGGCGGTCGAACCGGCCCGGGCGGAGCAGCGCCGGATCGAGCACGTCGGGTCGGTTCGTTGCGGCGACGAGGATCACGCCGTCGTTCGACTCAAATCCGTCCATTTCCACGAGGAGCTGGTTCAGGGTCTGTTCGCGCTCGTCATGGCCGCCGCCGAGGCCCGCGCCGCGGTGCCGGCCCACGGCGTCGATCTCGTCGATGAAGATGATGCAGGGAGCGTTCTTCTTGCCCTGTTCAAAGAGGTCGCGGACGCGGGACGCGCCGACGCCGACGAACATCTCCACGAAGTCCGAGCCGCTGATGGAGAAGAAGGGCACGCCGGCCTCGCCTGCAATGGCCCGGGCGAGGAGGGTTTTGCCCGTGCCCGGAGGGCCTACGAGGAGGACGCCCTTGGGGATCTTGCCCCCGAGCTTCTGGAACTTCTGCGGGTCCTTGAGGATCTCGATGATCTCCTGGACCTCGACTTTCACTTCATCCATGCCGGCCACTTCGCTGAAGGTGACCTTCTTGGAGCTTTCGTTCAGGAGTTTTGCCTTGCTCTTGCCGAACGACAACGCCTTGTTCCCGCCCATCTGCATGTTGCGGATGATGAACATGAACCAGAACGCCATGAGGATGATGGGCGCCCAGACCATGAGGAAGTTGTACCACGGCGATTCCTTGACCGGCTCGGACTTGATCTTCACCTTCCTGGCGCGCAGGTCCTTGACGAGGTCGGGATAGTCCATGATGTTCGTCTTGAAGGACTTGCCCGTGGCGTAAGTCCCGCGCAATTCCGTTCCCTGGATCGCGACGCTGTGCACTTCGCCGGCGTTCAGCTTGTCCAGGAAGTCGCTGAAGTCGATCTCGACGGCGGACTGCCGCCCGGGATTGAGCAGGTTGAACATGAGCACCACCGCCACAAAGAACAGGAGCAGCAGCGCCAGATTTTTGTAAAAGGTATTCACCGTATTGGAACCTCCATGAAGGCCATGCATGGGTAATTTGTAAATAGTAACACATTCACGCCGGTCTGACAACAGGTTTGTCCCTGTCCGGGTAATGCTTCTTCAGGTATGGGGGCAGCAGCTCTTTCGCTCTGCCGCGCAAGCGTGCACATTGGGCAAGGGCTGCTGCCCCCTGCTCATGTATCCCCGTCACTGAGAGATTGGCCTGTCCGGTTTATCCCTGGCGCTCGTCCAGGGGGAGCACGGCGATGTAGGGCAGGTTGCGGTAGCGGTCCTCGTAATCGAGCCCGTAGCCCACGACATACTTGTTCGGGATGCGGAATCCGGCGTAGTCGGCCTCGATCTGCACCGTGCGGCGCGCGGCCTTGTCCAGGAGCACGCAGACCTTGAGCGAGGCGGGGCCGCGGTCGAGGAGCCTCCGCTTGATGAAGTCAACGGTCACGCCGGAATCGACGATGTCCTCCACGAGGAGCACGTGCTTGCCCTTGATGTCTTCGTGAATGTCCGCAAGGATCTGGACGGGGTGTCCTCCCGCGCCCTTGGATGCCGAACTCGTACAGTGGATGAAATCCATCCGCACGGAGATCCTGAGGGCCCTGAGAAGGTCGGCCATGAAGAACAGCGCGCCCTTGAGCACGCCGACGACGAGAACGTCCTTCTCCGCGTAGTCCGCGGAGATTCTCGCGCCGAGCTCGTGTATCTTCCGCTGGATCTCCTCGCTCGTGAAGAGCGGTTTTCCAAAATCAATGCCTACCATTGTGTTCCTCCCTGGATGAGCGGTATCAATTTATGAATCGGGGAATGGGGGAAACGGAGAAACGGCGAAGTTTTTTATTGAGCTCCGGCTCACCGATTCTCCGTTTCATTTTCCTTCCCAAATTCGGACGAAGAGAACCCTCTTCGTCTCCGGCCCGGGCAGGAACCGCGCGTCCGTTCTCATGCCCACCACCCAGATGATGTCCTGTTCCGTGCAGAGGAGAGGGACCGCGGCCCGCTTGAGTCGCGGTACTTTTTCGTCCACAAAGTAGTCCTGGAGCTTTTTGCTCTTTCCCGCCATGCCCGCAGGTTGAAACCGGTCGCCGCGTTGCCTGCTCCTCACGAAGAGCGGCAGGGCTATCTTAACATAATCAAACACGGCCTGCCAGAGGTAATTTTCCTCTGACAATTCCCGCTCCTTATTTCCCCTCTCTTGAGGGGAGGGGAGTTCAGAGGGGAGGGTGACGCCTTGTTGGTCCGCCGGAGCGTCCAGGACCGCTGTTTCCACTTCCAGAAAAAGCCACGGCAACGCGGTGACGCCGGGGACGGCGAGCCTGATGGAGAACTCCAGGGGCTCCTTCCGGGGCCCGATCACCAGATAATCATATTCCCGCTCCAGAGCAAGCCCTTCCGGAAGGTCCATGGCCCTGCCGGACGGGGCGTCCGATGCGAAGGCCAGGACCTCCTCGGTCCGGAGCGAGGAAAGCTCCGTCGGTTCATCGCCGGCGACGAGGTCTACGGCCATGCGGAGCATTCTTCTCCTGAGCGCAGGGAGCAGGGCGTTGAACGCTTCCCGGCCGATGCGCACGCCCTGTTCTTCGCGCAGAAGAATTCCCGGAGCGATCGAGGCAAGGTGCGCCTCCATGGCTTCGTCCTCATCGCGGAGAATGGCCGCCGCGGAGGCAAGGGCTTCGATGACGCGGGGATTGAATTGTTCCAGGACCGGCATGATCTCCCGGCGGACCCTGTTCCTCGTGTACACAGGCTTGAGATTGGAAGGGTCGGTGACAAAAGCGAGCCCCTGTTGGTGAAGGTATTCGAGGACCTCTTCCCTTGTCACGTCGAGCAAGGGCCGGATGATCTTGTCCCTGACCGGCGGGATGCCGGCGAGGCCGGAAACCCCGGCACCCCGGAGGAGCCGCATGATGAGCGTTTCAGCCTGGTCGCCGGCAGTATGGCCCGTGGCGATGCGGTGCGCGCCGATCGTCGCGGCGACCCTGGCCAGGAATTCGTAGCGTACGCGGCGCGCGCCGGCCTGGGACGAGAGGCCGCGCTCCCGGCAGAAGGCCGGTACGTCGAACTGCTCCACGGTGGCGGGAATGCCGAGTTGCTCCGCCACGGCGGCAACGAACTTTGCCTCGTCGGCGGACTCTTTCCCCCGGAACATGTGGTCCAGGTGGGCGACATGCAGGGCCAGGTCGAGATCCTTCGCCAATGCCTGAAGAACGCTCAGGAGGCAGACCGAATCAGGACCTCCCGACACTGCCGCGAGCACGATGTTGCCGGGGGCCAGCATGCGGTATTTCCCGATGGTTTTTTTGACCTTTGAAAGAAGCATCTGAACACCCTAACCCGGACAAGCCGGAATTGTAAAATGCAAATTGCAAATTGAAAATTGCAAAATTGCTGTAAAAATCAAGACGAAGAAACATTCTTCTCATTTTGAGAAGAATTTGATTTGTAACTGACTGAAGGAACAAAACCCCGGACAGGATGAACAGGATTAAAAAGACTTCCTGAAGCCTGTCAAAAAGAGGTCCGCTTTTTTACTTGTTTTATTATACCGGAGAAGGAAGCTGATGAGAATGAGGACAGGGCGGAAAAATGGTGGCGGTGCAGGGACTCGAACCCCGGACACAGGGATTATGATTCCCCTGCTCTACCAGCTGAGCTACACCGCCCCGTGATTTTCGACGCCGGTAAGATACTGTATCCCGGACTTTTTGTCAAGAAAAAGTAAGGGGGTGAGGCAAATCCCAAATCCGAAACAACAAATCTCCAATAATAACCAACCTCCAGGCTCAAATGAACAAAACCGTTTGGAATTTGCCGTTTGAGAATTGAAATTTAGTTGGGATTTGGCGCTTATTCCTTGAATCTCGTCTCTTCTTTCTGTATCCTCTCCAGCTCTTCCTTGCTCGTTTTGCAGGGGATGCAGTACCGGGCCAGGGGGCTCACCTCCAGCCGCTTGAGGTCGATCTCCTGCCCGCACTCCTCGCACAAGCCGTAGGCGCCGCTCTGGAGCTTGCGGAAGGCGTCGGCGATCTCCTTGTACTGCACGTACTTCATCTCCAGCAGCGAGTAGTCTATGCCCTGATCGACATCCTGGGAGGACATATCGGCGCTGTCCATGGCCGAATCGATTTTCTGGCCGAATTCCCGGGAGAGCTTGCGGCCCAACTGCGCCTCCAGCCCCTGGACGACGTCGTTCCGCTTCTTGAGCAGGAGCTGTTTCAGATACTCCATGCGCTTCATGGCGCTCCGGGGCGTCTCGGCGGTTTTTTTCGCCTTTGCCCGGGGCCGGGAAGCGGCTTTGGCGCCGCCTTTCGAAGGTTTTTTCCCGACGGATTTTTTGACCGCCTTTTTCTTCGCCGCTTTTTTCGGCGTTTTCGCTGTTTTCTTTTTTACGGCCATGGAGTCAATCCTCCTGATACGAACGAGTGATGGTAACGCTATTATAGACATCTATTAAAGCACATGCAAGCCAATTTGTCACGGGGTGCGCCGAAAAATCGAGGCGCGGTGAATGAAAGGCGGGCGCCATAACCGTAAAAATGCTGCTACACTTACACCAGTGGGGGGAGAGGCCGGTATCCAGCCGGTCCCGGAACGACGGAGGCCGGGCAGTGCCGTAATGAACGACGCCTGCACCCGGTGCGGGAGGGCGCCTATCGGGAAACAGGGGCCATGGACACAGCCGTTTTCTTGAATTCATATCCCGGAATGTACCTTGTCCAGTCGTTCTTTCACTCGCTCATTGCGGCGCTCGTGGTGGACACCGCGCTTCAGGCGTGGAACATCGAAGGCCCGGTAATCCGCCAGCGCTTCCGGCTGATCGTAATCTTCATCCCGCTCATTTCGTTTCCGCTCTATCAGCTGCTGAACCCCGCGAGGAGCGGCCTGACCTTCAGGCTCGAGGCCCTCCTTGACGTGAACCGGTGGCTCGACATCGAGGTGTGGGGCGTCGTACCCGTGAGCCTCTTCTTTTTCCTGTTTCTGGGCTTTGCGACGGCGGTGTTCCTCTTCCAGGAGATGGTCCCCATCGTTCGTCATGCGTTCGCGTCCAGGGATGTTGCGGCCGAGCGAACAAGGCCCACCCCCGGCTCACCCGTCGTCAGGGCGCTGGATGCCCTGCCGGGAGAGAAGCCCGATGTCTTCATCCTCGACGACGACGAGCTTGTCCTCTTTTCCGTGACGGGCAGGCGGCCTGCGGTGTTCCTCTCGAGCGGGCTTGTCCGGGCGCTCACCGTTGAGCAGCTCCGGGCGGCGATGGCCCACGAGATCGGCCACATCCGGCGGAGCAGGCGGCCCCTGCTTGTCGTTGTTTTTCTTTTGCGGGTACTCATGTTTTTTAATCCCGTTGCGCTCATGGAATTCCGGCGGATCGTGCAGGAAGAGGAGAATATCTGCGACGACGTTGCGGTCGCCATGACGGGAAACAGTACCGCCCTGGCGGAAGTCCTCGAGAAGTTCTATTACACCGACGACGAGGAGAACCCGGTCCCCATGCAGGACGCTCCGGGCCTGCGCGGCCGGCTCGAAGAGTACAGCCACACCATGCTCATCGAGAGCCGCATCTCGCGCCTGGCAGCGGACCCTGCACAGCAGGAAGGGCGCCGGCTTTCCGTATTCTTTCTGACCCTGGCGACGGTGCTTTTCATCAATTACTTTGTGGTATGATCAAAATGAGGTGTTGATGATGTCGAAGAAACTGCTCAGCCTTCTCGTGTTCGGGGTGCTGATTACCGCGCTCGTTGCCGCCCTGAAGCTGGTGAACTGGGTGCCGTCGGCGCTCCAGGAAGGCGCCCTCCGGAAGTACGGCAGCATCGACGAAGTGAAAGCGAAGCTCAAGATCACCGATGTGTTCGCCCCCGCATACTACCCGCAGTGCTTCAGCTGGCCGCCGTCACAGATCGCGGCGCAAACCAGGCCCTATACCGCCGTGGTGATGGAATTCAACCGCAAGGACAGCCGGGAAGCGTGCCTCATCATATCCCAGGTCGCCTCACCCCATGTGCTCCCCGAGGAGAAGATCAAACTGACGCGCGTTGCGGAATCGGTCCGTTATCAGCTGCGGGGCAGAGATGCGTTGCTCGAGGTGGGCGTGTGTGAAGAGAACATCATGTGCAGCCGTATCTCATGGAACGAGAAGGGATACCGGATTTCCGTTGCCATGAAATCCGCGCCCGTAGACTTGATCAGAATCGCCGAGAGCATGACGGCGCGCCCGGGAAAATGAGAGAGGAGAGAAGATCGGGAGGAGAAAAAATCTAATACTTTAATTTTAGGAAGATTTGCCCTGGTGAATAGGATGTTTTGCCAATTACGTCAGCGCCTTTTCTCTGTTATAGTCTGGTCAGGAAACAAGAAACGAAGCAGTAAAATATCGGAGAGGAGGTGGCACATATGAAGTACACGGGCGGACATAAAGCAGGGAAAGGGACCTACTGGAATTTTATGACAGGCCAGCGGGTTGATCTGGAACAGGAAGGCATGCTGCCGGGAGACGAGAAGGCGCGGTACATCAAGGCTTCAGGCGCCGTGGTTCTGCTGTTCGGGCCGGTTCTCGGGCTGCTCTTTGCGGTATTCCTGCCCTTCATCGGCATTGCCATGGCGGTGACGCTGGCAGGAAAGAAGATCGGCGGCGGTCTGGCCGGCCTGGCGGCAAGGAGCGTGTCCTTCGGGTGGCGGCCGGTGGAGGCGTACCTGGCCGGAAAGCAGAGGAGGAAGGCATCGAAAGAGATAAAAGAGACCAAGAAGCAGCCATGAACGGGAAGCATTTCCTCAGCACGAGGCAGAATACCAGGGGGCCTGCTTACGAAGTCAGGCCCCGGGGCATCCTGCCCCGAATTTTTGGTTCAAAAAGGAGGACGGCTCTATGTGGGAGGGGAAACGGTTACTTCTTCTATTCACCGCTTTTTTCTGTTTTTGCGTGATCTGTCCTGCTGCGGGGAACGCCGGCGTACAGGCCCTTTCAGATGATGCCACGGCATGCCTGGAGTGCCACGGGCAGCAGGGGATCACTTTCTCATTTCAGAACAAGGAATCAGCGGAGGCGTATGTGAATGCCGAAAAGTTCAAGGCATCGATCCATGCCTCACTCGGCTGCTCCGGCTGCCATACCGATTTTTCCAAAGACAACCACCCCCAGCGGACGTTCCGGTCCAGGGAACAGTACGCAACCAAGTCCGCTCTCATCTGCAGGCAATGTCATACGGACGAGCAGATAAAAAAGTCTCCTGTCCACGCCGCACTCGTCGGCAAGGAAGGGGCGGCGCCGGTCTGCACCACCTGCCACAGCGCCCATTCCATTACCGCCGTGGCCGGCGGCAAGACGGCGGCAAGTGAAAAACAGTACTGCCTCGGGTGTCATCGGCACGGCCTCACCAAGACCATGAAAAGCGGCGAGAAGGTGTCGCTCGCGGTGGATCCGGCGGCGCTGGACTCCTCGGTGCACGCCAAACTGAGCTGCTTCGACTGCCATTTCGGTTTTTCCACGAACCAGCACCCGAAGCGGGACTTCAAGACCGCGCGCGATTTCTCCATCGCCCACGCCGAGTCGTGCAGGCGCTGTCACTTCGACAAGTACACGAAGACCCTGGAGAGCATCCACTACACCATGCTCAGCCAGGGCAACCTCAAGGCGCCGGTCTGTACGGACTGCCACGGCGCGCATTCGGTCGCCCAGGCGCGGGTGGACAGAGTGAAGAGCGCCCGCAGGTGTGAAAGGTGTCATGCGGACATCTACAACACCTATGTAGCGAGCATCCACGGCAATGCCCTCGTGAACGAACGAAATGCCGATGTTCCCATCTGCGTGGACTGCCATACGGCGCACACCATTCTGGACGCCCGGACGCAGGACTACCGCGAGAAGGTCCCGGAGATATGCGGCAGATGCCACGGCAGCACGGAGCTCATGAAGAAATACGGGCTCAACACCGGCGTGGTCAATTCCTACCTCCAGGATTTTCACGGTGTGACGCTGAAACTCTACAAGCGGCAGAAGACGGCGTCGACCGGCGTCTCGCGCAAGTCCATTGCCACCTGCGTGGACTGCCACGGCGTTCACGACATAACCATGACCTCGGGCCCGGGGACGAATCTCGTCAAGGCCCGCCTGGTGAAGCGGTGTCAGAAGTGCCATCCGGGGGCGGGCGAGGATTTCCCCGATGCCTGGCTTTCGCACTACGAGCCGAGCCTTTCCAATGCACCGCTCGTGTTCGTGATCAATCTGATGTATGCGATCTTCATTCCGTTCATGCTCATCGGCCTGATTCTGCAGATTCTCCTCCATATCTGGCGTTACGCCGTGAACCGGTGAGCGGGGGGGCCGAAGTCAAACAAAGGGAAGGAGGAATTGCAATGTCAATCGGCGCTCAGAGGTACATCAAGCGGTTCGGCATCGGCCGCATTGTGGAGCACCAGCTCAATGCCATCGTGTTCGCACTGCTGGTGCTCACCGGCCTGTCCCAGCGGTTCCATGATTACAGCCTCTCGCAGTGGATCATCATGACCTTCGGGGGGGTCGACAGCGTGCGGGTGATTCACCGCTACGCGGGGCTCGTTTTTACCGTGCTCGTTGCCGTCCATATCGTCGCGGGCTCCATCGGGGTCATCGTCAAAAAGTGGCCTGCCTCCATGGTCGTCAACCTCAAGGACTTCCGGGACGCCATCGACAATCTCAAGTATTACTTCGGCCTCACGAACCATCCCGCGCTCTGCGACCGGTATGATTACAAGCAGAAGTTCGAGTACTGGGGGGTCATCGCCGGCGGGTTTCTCATGATCTCCACCGGCCTGATCCTCTGGTTTCCGGTCACGGTCGCACGGTTCCTCCCGGGCGAGTTCATTCCGGCGGCCAAGGCGGCCCATTCCAACGAGGCGCTCCTCGCGTTCCTGGTCATCGTCATCTGGCATATCTACAATGCCATTTTCAGCCCCGAGGTCTTTCCCCTTGATACGGCCATCTTTACCGGCATGATATCGCGGGAGCGTATGGCGCACGAACACCCCATCGAGCTGGCGCGCATCGAGGAAGTGGCCGTGGAGGCAATTGTCAAGCGCGGCCCGGGGGCGCACGAGCACGCAGGGGCCCCGAAAAGCGGGGGGGCGTAAACAGAGCCGCCTGCACGGCGCGGAGCCCCGTGCAGGCGGAGCCGCGACATGATAGTATGTGTATGAGACCGCAGGAAGAGCGAAGAGGCACAGACGGCACGTATGCAGAAACGGATCATTGTCTCCATTCTTCTCAGTATCTTCGTCATCCTGGCAGGGCTCGGCCTGATCAGCCACCTGCGCGTGCGCGACAGCATCCGCCGGTCCGCGGAAGACCGGCTTGCGCTGGCGAACATCATCGGGACCTTCGTCGACCACATCATCGAGGAAAACCTGACGAGGCTCTACGATATTTCCCTTTCCGACAAGATCGACTTCAGCGACGGGGACTGGGGCCCGGAGCGGGCCGTACTCAGGGCGGCCTATGAATACTCCATTTTTACCGACGGTGTTTTTCTTCTCGGCAAGAACGGGACCATGGCGCTGACGTACCCGGACCGGGAGGGCACACGGGTGAATCTGCGCCATATCCCGGCCGTGGGCAGAGTGCTCTCCGAAATGAAGCCCGTCGTTTCTGGCGTGCACACCATGGAGCCCACGAAGAAAAAAGTCATTTTCGTCCTCGTGCCGCTCAAGGACCGCAACGGCGAGGTCGCGGGTGTTGCCGGGGGGGAGATCGACCCGACGACCTATGTGTTCACGCGGATCATCAAGTCCATCCCCGCGGGCCCCGAGACCGATATCGAGCTTGTGGACAGCCTCGGCGTGGTCATTGCCTCGAACAAGCCCGGGAACATTCTGACGCGAGGGGACCACAATAAATTCCTGGCCACGCTCATTGCGGAAAAGAAGAGCACCGTAGGGACATGCCACCGCTGCCACGAGGGCGAGCAGGAAACGGCGAGCAGGACGGAAGACATCATCGCCTTTGCTCCTTTGGGCCTGGCGCCGTGGGGCGTGTCCGTGCGGCAGCCGGAAAAAATCGTCTTCTTGCCGTCGACGAAATTGAAAAAGGGCTTTTTCATGCTCGGCCTCATTTCCCTTACCACGGCGTTCGTGCTGGCCCTCGGCATGAGCAGGAACATCGTGAGGCCCATCCGGGCGCTGACGGCTGCGGCCGACCGCATTGCGCGGGGAGATCTTTCCGCGCCGGTGGACGTAATCGGCACCGACGAGATCGCCGTGCTCGCGCGGAGTTTCGAAGTCATGCGGCATCGCCTGGCGGATTCACTGCAGAGCATCCAGCTGTACAGCGTGGGCCTCGAACAGCGCGTGCGGGACCGGACGAAACAGCTCGAAGAAAAACAGGTCGCCAATAAAGCGCTCCTCAAGAAGGTCATCACCTCGGAGGAGGACGAGCGCAGGCGCATCGCGCGGGAACTTCACGACGAATCGCTCCAGGCCCTGTCGGCGCTCCTCATGCGGATCGAGATGTGCAAGCTTCATCCCGAGCAGATGTCCGCCGAAAAAGTGGAGGCGATGAAGAGCATCGTAACGGGCATCATCAACGAAATGAACAAGCTGGTCCAGAACCTGAGGCCCACGGTGCTCGACGACCTGGGTTTCGAGGCGTCCATCGTGTGGCTTCTCGACCGGAACCTCAAGGAAAAAAGGATCATGTGTTTTTTGAACATGGATGCCTTTTCGGACGAAGGGCTCACGCCGGAACTGGAGATCACGCTCTTCCGCATCATCCAGGAGGCGTCCATGAACATTGCGAGGCATTCGGGGGCGACGAACGCCTTCGTCTACATCAAAACCGATGAAAAGAACTTTTCCATGAGCATCGAGGACGACGGCGAAGGCTTCGACACGGCGTCGGCGCTCAGGAATACGCTCACCGGCAGGGGTCTGGGGATCCTCGGCATGAAGGAGCGGGCAGTGCTCATGAACGGGCGCCTCACGGTCTGCTCAACGCCCGGCTCGGGGACCGTGGTCCTGTGCACCATTCCCCTTTCCTCGGAGGCCCGGCATGCCTGATAAAATACGGATACTCATTGCCGACGACCACGCCCTCGTGCGCGAGGGCATTGCGGCGTTCCTCGGCATGGCCGACGAGTTCGAGGTCGTCGGGGAGGCCGCCGACGGCGTGGAGGCCATCGAGGGCTTCAAGAAGCACAAGCCCGACATCGTGCTCATGGACATCTCCATGCCGAAGCTCGGCGGGCTCGAGGCCACCCTGGAGATCAGGAAGATCGATCCCCAGGCGAAGATCCTCGTGCTCACCCAGTATGAGGACACGGTCTACATCAAGCGCTTCTTCAAGGCAGGCGTCTCGGGCTACCTCCTCAAGAAGGCCGTAGGCTCCGACCTTATTACGGCGCTCAGGGCGGTGGCCGCCGGCGAGGTCTACATCCATCCCTCCATCGCCACGGGCATGGTGGACCGGTACGTGGGCGCGGAGAAGGGCGAGCCCGTCGAAGACCCCTACGATTCCCTTACGGACCGGGAGAAGCAGGTGCTGAAGCTCATCGCAGAGGGCTACACTCATAAAGAGATCGCCGACATCCTCGGTATCAGCGTGAAGACCGCCGTGGCGCACCAGACGAACCTCTCCGAAAAGATCAACCTCCATTCCCGCGCGGCGCTCATCAGATTCGCCATTCAGAAGGGGATCATCAAGATCGACGCGTAGGACCTTGCATCTCACAACCAAAACTCCTCGCTTGCTTTTTCCCGCTATCTGTACTAAGGTTTTTCTAAACATAACCCCCCATCATAAGACAACCGAAAGTTTTTAATACCAAAGTCTTTCATTCGTCGAGAGCGTTGAATCAGTGAATTCATTGGAGTCAACGGGTTTTTTATGGATAAGCACGAACCCATTGCCCGCGCGGCTGAATACGGCCGGCGGTCTATGGCGCAGCAGCGATATGTGGTGTTCGACGTAGAGACCACCGGCCTTTCGCCGGTATACGGTGATCGGGTAATCGAAATCGGCGCGATTGCGGTGGAGAAGAAGCAGATCGCCGGGGAATTCCACTCGCTCGTCAACGTCGGCAAACGCATTCCGTTCCCGGCGCATCAGATACACGGGATCACCAACGACATGCTCACCGGGCAGCCGCTGCCGGAAGAGGCTTTCCCCAGGTTTCACGCCTTTGTCGGAGACGGCATTCTCGTGGCGCATAATGCCCGGTTCGACGTCGGATTTCTGCGGCATGAGTTCGGCCGGCTGGGGCTTGGATTGTCGAACAGATATCTCTGCACGCTGGAGATGAGCCGGCGGCGATTCCCGCGCCTTCGCAACCATAAGTTGGAAACCGTGTATCGGCACTTGTTCAGGGAACCGGTGGGAGCAATTCAGCAGCACCGGGCGCTCGGCGATGCGAGGATGGTGGCGAGGGTGTGGCTGGAAATGATGAAAAGATAGAGAAAAGCGACTTGTACAATAGGGAGGGGCCGGATGGGAGATCGTCTGAAATATGAGCGGTTCCTGTGGTTTCACAAGACCGTCAAGGCGCAGGTATATCCCAACGCGCGCGGGCTGGCGGATGAATTCGAACTGTCCAGTCGCACGGCCCAGCGTGATATCGAGTTCATGCGGGACCGGGTGGGCGCGCCCCTCGCGTACTCGTCGGCCCGCAAGGGGTATTATTATTCCACCAGTTTTGAGATTCCCGATCTATGGCTCACCGAAGAAAACGTCATAGCCGTGGTCCTTGCCGTACGATTGGCCTCTTCGGTCCCGGATGAAAAAATGAAGCAGAGTCTCTGCTCTTTTCTCGGCAGGCTTCTCGGGAAAACCGGGAAGAAGAACCTGCGCCTCGACGACGTCTCGGAGCGTGTCTCCGTCAAGAACGTCGAGTACTCGAGAGTCTCCGGCCCGCATTTTCCCGCCATCGCCGATGCCCTCCTAAAAAGCGCACCGCTCGAAATAACCTACCATTCGCCTCATACCGGTGAAACCACAAAGCGGAACATCCTGCCCCTGCATCTTCTGCTTTACATGGGTACCTGGCACATCATCGCCTACTGCGCGGTCAAAAGGGGGCTCCGGGATTTTCTGGTATCCCGCATACTGTCCGTGAAACCCTCGGATGGAAAAGTGATTGTGCCGCGAAACCTTCCCTCAGTAAAAGAATATATACGAAAGAACTTCGGCATCATGCAGGGCGAAAAGGGTGTGCAAGTGGTGCTTAAGTTCACGTCCGCCGTCGCGGCATGGGTGCGTGAGCAGGTCTGGCATCCGGCCCAGAAAGCCGTATTCGGCAGGGACGGAGGCCTCACACTCAGCTTCCCGGTCGCCGATTTCCGGGAAATCAAAAGGAGAATCCTGTCCTACGGCGCGAACGTAAAAGTGCTCTCCCCGAAATCGCTGGCTACGGAGATTAAGAGCGAAATAAAGCGGATGGGGAAGGTGTATTGAAAAATCCACTACGACACAATTTGACGGGGTGGATGTGATAGGCTTAAAGCACGAAATGAAAGAATTGGAACTTAAAAGCTACTATCGGTACTGGGGGAAGGCGGAGAAAGACGGGCCGGGCTATCATCTGCTGCCCTATCACTGTCTGGATGTGGCGGCGGTGGCTGCGGCGTGGTGGGAGGCGAGTCCGACCATCCGTCTCTCCTTTCGCCGTCGGAACGGTTTGTCAGAAGAGCAATTATGTGCATGGGTGCTCTTTTTTGTCGCGCTGCATGATTATGGCAAGTTCGATGTGCGTTTTCAGCTTCGTGTTAGGACTATCTGGGAGACACTTTATCCGAATGCGGGAAGCTATGATGTTCTTCCGGCGGTACATGATTGCCGTACGTATTATCATGGTGAACGAGGCTTGGCCTGGTTCATGAAAGATCACGGAGCCATGCTCGGACTTGAATCTAACGACTCAGACGTTGGTCTAAGTTTTTTGGATGATCCAGATGTATCTTCCTCGAATCTTTGGCAGAACTGGAAATCATGGCTGGAGGCTGTCACCGGCCATCATGGTTATGTCAGGCCTTCTGAATATATAGATGCCGCTTCATTGCCGCCGATATGCGACCGGCGCTTAGCAGTGGTTGACCAAGAAGGCAGAACTGCATGGCTGGCTGCATTGGAACAGCTCTTTTTAAAGCCCGTTGGGCTTTCCATCAACGATTCACCTCCTGACTGCTCACCACTCATGGCTGGTTTTTGTTCCATTAGTGATTGGCTCGGGTCGCGGTGTGATGCCGATAATTTTGTTTACCATCATCAGGCAATGGAGCTGAATGGGTATTTCGAGGCTACACGTGAGGAAGATGCCCGTCGGGTCCTCCGTTTTGCCGGCATCATCGGTCATCCTCGACAATACGGCGGTGTAAGTGATTTGCTTGAGCACGACGATCAGCCCCGCTCTTTGCAAACGATAGTAGACAGACTGCCGCTTGAGCCTGGTTTGACTATTATAGAGGCCCCAACAGGCAGCGGAAAGACGGAAGCGGCGCTTGCTTATGCCTGGAGGCTTATCAATGCGGGACTGGCGGATTCGATTGTGTTCGCCTTGCCGACTCAGGCCACCGCTAATGCCATGCTCGGGCGTCTCAGGCGAATTGCTCCACTGCTGTTCGCTGATCATCTCAATTTATTATTGGCCCACGGCTCGGCTCGTTTCAATAAAGAATTTGCTGCAATAAAACATGCCGCACTCAAAGGGTATGAAAAGGAAGACGGCTGGGTGCAATGCAGTGAATGGCTGGCCGAGAGTCGCAAACGCGTATTTCTGGGGCAGATCGGCGTTTGCACCGTTGACCAGGTGCTGATTTCAGTGCTTCCGGTCAAGCACCGCTTTGTTCGCGGTTTTGGAATCGGACGGAGCGTTCTTATCGTTGACGAGGTGCATGCCTATGATGCTTACATGTACGGCCTGCTGGAAGAGGTATTGCGAGAACAGCATGAAGCCGGCGGGTCAGCATTGTTGCTCTCGGCAACCCTTCCCGAGCGTCAACGGCAGCAGCTTTGCGATGCCTGGGGTGCAAAATTAGAGAAACGAGGCGATGAAGCGCCCTATCCATTGGCGACCTGGGCCGGGGAGCGGACGATTCTACCTTTCGTTCTCGATCCGTCCCAGCTTCCACAGGATAATTCCGTGATTGTGGAGCCGATTCGCGTTCCTCAGATTGTGCCCGACGAAAAATTGATTCGTCGTATTGTGGCGGCTGCCGAGCAGGGCGCGCAGGTGGCAATCGTCTGCAACCTGGTTGATGTTGCCCAGGGTTTAGCCCGACACTTGAGAACGATGACTGCCTTGCCGGTTGATTTGTTTCACGCCCGCTACTGTTTCATCCATCGCCGGGAAAAGGAACTGGATGCCATTGCCCGTTTCGGACCAAAAGGAGACCGCGCTAAGGGGCGTATTATCGTGGCTACACAGGTCATCGAACAATCCCTTGACCTTGACTTTGATTGGCTGATCACGCAACTTTGCCCCGTCGATCTCCTATTTCAGCGCATGGGGCGGCTGCATCGTCATAGTCATAATGACCCTTTCCGTCCGAAGGGATTTGAAAAGCCACGTTGCACGGTGCTTCTGCCCGAAGATGATAGTTACGGTCTGCATGGGGTGATCTACGCAAACAAACGCGCACTCTGGCGTACCGAACAGAAACTACTTTTCGCAACATGCGGAGAGATTGTTTTTCCTCTCGCATATCGAACCTGGATAGAGTCGGTTTATCAGGAAGAACAGTGGGAAAATGAACCTGATGATATAACAGCGAGTTATGAAAAGTTTAGAGACGAAGTCGTAAGTGTTAAAGGATATTTGGCGGCACAAATGATAGAGAGAGCAAGAGGCATGAATCCGTTTGCGGATACGGATGAGGCGATTACAGCAGTAACGCGTGACGGCGACATGAACCGGACGGTTATCCCGTACTGCCGGACTTCTCAGGGACGGATGCTGATGGATGGAACTGTTCTGGAGTCGCTGGACGAGCGCCAAAGTCTCGAAGCATTATCATTGAATAGCGTGGGGGTTCCCAAATCGTGGGGCTATTGCTTTGGAGCAGAAGAAATCGACAAAGAAGGGAGGCGCTGGCTTGAGATGGAGCAAAATGGAGAATTCTACACAGGGAAGATAAAGGATGTGACGTTCAGCTATCACAAGGACATCGGATTGGAGAAAAAGAAATGAACTTGCTGATCGAAGAATGGATTCCGGTTCGACCGCTCCCCACAGGAGCGATGAAAAAGGTTTCGTTGAAACAGCTCCTATGCGGAAACGAAGCGTGGGAATTGTGCCTGCCACGGGATGACATGGAACTTGCCGCTGTGCAGTTGCTGATCTGCATGACGCAAGTTCTGCTTACACCAAAGAGCATTGATGAATTAAAGCGCCGCATCGCGAAGCCGCTGACAGAGACCGATTACGATGCTGCCATTAAGCCCTTTCACGATTGGTTTCAACTGGATCACCCAACGCAGCCGTTTATGCAGGTGCGTGGGCTCGCGGCTAAGGATGTGACGCCCTTGGATAAGCTAATGGCAGGGCTGACTGGGGCTACGAATTGTTGCTTTGTCAATGAACCAGATTTAGCCACAGGGCTATGCCCCGGCTGTTCTGCAATTGTGCTATTTAATCAAGCCACTTGCACGCCAGGATTTGGTGGTGGTTTCAAAGATCCGTTACGAGGGGGTACCCCAATTACAACACTTATACAGGGGCCACATCTTCGGCAAATGGTATGGCTGAATGTGCTTTGTGAAAGTGAAGTTGCACGGCTCATACCATGGGACAACGCCACTAAACAACAGAAACCTACGTGGATTGATCCCATTAAGGATGGTGACATACCAGCACAGTCTATTGGGCTTAAACGCGGGTTGTTCTGGCAGCCTGCATATGTCGAACTGCTGTCGCCGGTGAAGGCTGGCAGCGCCTGCTCGTCTTGCGGATTGGACACCGAATACATATTTACAGGATTCAAAAAAGCCAAGTTTTCCAGCTATAAAGTTGATGGTACTTGGCCTCACCCTCATTCCGCAAAGGTGTTAGAACGCAAGAGGAATGGTTCCATTGAACAGTGGTTTACATCCTTTACGTCAAGTGCACCGGCGTGGACACAATTGAATAGATTCGTGGAACAATTAGAACCGCAAGGTCCTGTTAAGGGACATGAATTCGCGGCCGTTGTTCACCAAGTAAAAAATCTTTATGGGCAACAGGCGCAGAAACTTCACTTGGCTATAGGTGGCTACCGTCGAAGCAAGGCCTCTATTGTCGACCGATGCCATGAAGTGTTTACGCTGAATCAGGGATGGAGCCAGCATTCTGACGTGATCAGAGGGATTGTCTCGTTGGGTTTAGGTTACAAGGCGGCGTTGACGGGTGCGCTATATCTGTTCAGCAACGGAATGAAGGATCAAAAAACAAATGCAGTTGTTGCCAAAGGACTCGGTGAAAAGATGCAGCTCCAAAAGATGGGGGAAGTTCAGTTCTATCGCGCTACAGAGAGTGTAATGCAAAATATATTATCATGTATCGATTTTGAGGAACCAGCGCCAGCGTTTGATGAAATGCGACGAGACATGGAAAGTATTTGCAAGGATATCTTCGGCGAATCAGTGCGCCCGTATCTGAGCGATCCTGAATTGGTCCGTACGATGGCAATCGCACGTAGAACGCTTGGCAAAAAACTTTCGGCTCTCAAGCCGCAACAAGGAGGGACAAATGCAACAACAAAAGCTCCCTGATTTCATGGCGCTTTATAACGCCTGGGAAAAGTTGTCGCCCGGTCCTAAAGCTGAACTAAGGCGAGTTGGCAGACCCGACGATTTAATAGAAGTGCCTGCATTTTACAGATTGTTCAGCGGCAGAGCGGTGTCTGAATGGGATAAGGAAAAGTTTCAACGTTTGATATTCTGTCTACCATACATTCGTCATGATGGTGGAGATATAGGCATTGGCAAGGCTCTAGCTAAAAGCAGCGGTGTCAGTGAAAAGAGGCTTTTTCAGGTGGTACGTTCCAATTCACCTAACGACGTGATTCAACTACGCCGAGTATTGCAGATGGTTGAACCAACAGCAAATTGGCCCAAGACTGCAAAGCTGCTCTGGTATTGGAACGATCATAGCAAACGCGACCTGCTTGAAGAGTATTTCATCAATCGGGCTAAATAATCCTGTCACAAATATTGAAAGGAGCTTGCCATGGATAAGAACTTCGTAAACAGCCACATTCTCATCTCTCACAGCCCGTCTTGTCTCAACCGTGACGACATGAACATGCAAAAGTCTGCTAGCTTTGGGGGGAAGCGTCGAGTACGGTATTCCAGCCAAAACTTGAAGCAGGCGATAAGAAAAGATTCATATTTTGATATAAAGTTAGGCCATGAATCAACACGTACGAGGGAGCTTAATAGCCTCTTTTTGCTATTGTCGTCAAAATTGAGTGAACGTTTTCCGAAAGAATTGATTGAAAAAGCTGTATCCTTTTTAGCAGATAAACGCGATGTCACCATTGAAGAGAGTCGAGCCGATGCTGTTGCGCCATGGTGTGTTGAAGAGATCGAGTGGCTATGTAATCAGCTTGCTACAAATGAAACGATAAAGCAATCGTGCGACGAATTCATTTCTATTACAGCAAATGACGATAATGCTAAAAAGAAGAAAAGAAGTATTATCAAATCTGTCTATAGCACACTTGAAAAAAGCGGTCAACTGCAAGGCCTTTATTTGGCGTTGGCAAATAATATAGACATCGCTCTGCATGGACGAATGGCGGCATCAGGTTTGATGAGGCCTATTGATGGCGCATTAGCCGTAGCCCATGTCATTACAACACACGAAGTCGATGCAGACATTGATTGGTTCACCGCTGTCGATGGCCTGCAAGAGCTTGGTTCCGGTCACCTTGACACGCAGGAGTTTTCCAGCGGTGTTTTCTACCGGTATGCCAGTCTCAATCTCAAGCAACTACAAATGAATCTTGGTCTAATTCCCGATATAAAGGCACCGGAAACTCCCGAGAGTAGAAAAAAGGCTCTCGTAATCGCCTCCCATTGGCTTCACTTGATGGCAACGGTAGTACCCTCGGCCAAGCAGCAGAGCTTCGCAGCTCACAACTTGGCAGAGCTGGCGATGGTCTCCTTCTCAGACATCCCTGTCTCGCTCGCGAATGCTTTCGAGGAGCCGGTCAAAGCTGGCAACGGCGGGGGATTCCTCAAACCCTCAATAAAAGCTTTTCACGACTACTGGCAGGGTGTTCATATCGGCTACGGTCTGAATGAGCGATGCGGCGAGTTCGTCATTGCTGACACGCCACCGACTGGCATGAAGGCAGCAAATACATTGGAAGAATTGAAGACGTGGGTGCTCGGCAACGGTGAGGTGTAACCATGCGGGAATTTCTCATTCTCAAATTGCATGGCCCCATGCAGGCCTGGGGCGAACATACTTTCGAGGGGTTGCGGCCATCAGCCAATTTCCCCACGAGAAGTGGTATGTTGGGACTTCTCGGCGCATGCCTCGGCATTAGGCGGAATGACCGTGTGAAGCTTCAAACACTGGCGGATAGTGTCGGCATGGCGGTACGCTTGGACAAACGGAGCTTAACCCGCAAGGATGGAACAAAACGTCCATTGCGTGTCATGAAAATCACCGACTATCACACCGTGAAAGACGCGCGCGAGGATTACGGGGGACTGAAAAGTCATGAAACCATTCAAACTTGGCGTGAATACCTGTATGACGCTGAATTTACCGTGGCGATTTGGACTTATCCAAACGCCGCAATTAGCCTGGACGATCTGGAAAAATCGGTAAAACAACCATTCTTCACGCCGTACCTGGGACGGCGCAGTTGTCCGATTGCACGGCCATTGTTTCAAGCGCGACAGAAATCATCGGATGTTTTGGAAGCCTTCAAAGGAATAGAACCGCCGGGCGGGACGATCTATAGCGAAGAAAAGGTGAGCGACCGCATGAAGCGAGTCCGTGATGTGCCGCTCATCCATCAGCCGCGACAGTTTGCCGCGCGGAACCTCTATGTTCACGGAGGTGAACATGTATCTGAGTAAGATTCTGATAACCGGAGCAGCTTGCCGTAATCCCTATGAAATTCATTGCGTATTGTGGAACCTGTTCCCTGAAGCGAAAGATGCTAAGCGTGATTTTCTCTTCCGTGTCGGGCAGTTGGACCAAAACCAAGCCGCGATTCTAATGCAATCGGTGAGAGAGCCGGAAGCCTCATCACGTTTTGCGCGAATACTCGATCGCAGGGAATATCCGTTGTCGATGCAGGCTGACCAGCGGTTGCGGTTTCTCCTTGTTGCCAACCCGGTGAAAACTATCATCGATGAAGGAGGACGGAAAAATACCAAAGGAAAGCAAAAGAAATGTCGTGTGCCACTTGTGCGTGAGGAGGAACAGCGCTCATGGATAGAGCGGAAATTGGGGGATGCAGCAACATTCGAGTCTCTTGTTATTGATCCCGTATCTTCGCTCCGATTCAGGAAAGGCAAGGAAGACAGGGCCGGGAAGATACAGCCTGTCAATTTTCAGGGCGTCCTCACGGTAACAAAACCGGAAGCCATGGTGGAATTAGTGCAAAGCGGCGTTGGTCCAGCCAAAGCATTTGGCTGCGGGCTTCTTTCTCTTGCGCGGGCATAAGCCAAAGGCTTCGGGTGCGGGCTCATGCTGGTGAGGCGGGTGTGAGCGTTCGGGCTCGTGCGGATGGAAAGTGAAGGTGTGACAATTTGTCACGGGTCTTAGCAACGATCGATTGGGAAGGGTGGGGGCAAATTGCCACCATCCTTATTGCAAAAAGTAGTTAAAGGATAGGTACAAATTGTACTTATCCTTGTGTGGTGGATTGAATATGAGTCTGACAGAGCGAATCGCAAATCTCTACGCCACTTCGCGGAGAACCTCGGGATGCTTCGCGGCTATGCGGAGGAGCGTCTTGGCCGCGCCCGAGGGCGACCGGCGGCCCTGCTCCCAGTCGCGGAGGGTGCGGGCGGAAATGCCGAGGAGCGCCGCGAACTTGTCCTGGGACAGGCCGGTCTTTGCGCGGGCTTCGGCCACCAGCATGCGGTCAGCCGGGATGATCTCGTCCTTTTCCACGGTACCGTCCTTGCGCGTCACCAGGCGGCGCAGCGATCCGTCCGGCTGTG